>TARA_R110000744_G_scaffold74350_6_pt1 | contig 15006 bp, 13 predicted proteins | sample TARA_R110000744 | Tara Oceans TARA_R110000744 (sample SAMEA4398083) | marine metagenome | biome: Polar Biome; feature: [DCM] deep chlorophyll maximum layer (ENVO:01000326); material: water (ENVO:00002006), including particulate matter (ENVO:01000060) such as... | depth 36 m | reverse complement strand
TGTAGGCGTGCTGGGGTGAGCGGTCTGACGTTCAGGCATAGTGCCTGCGATATAAGCGGACTCTCCTGCCGAAACTGCGGTGGCGAAAGCTTTTGCCATCAGAGCCGGGTTATCGGCCAGGGCAATAGCACTATTAAGTAATACGCCATCAAAGCCCATTTCCATGGCAATACAGGCATCAGAAGGTTTACCAATGCCAGCATCGAGTATTAGCGTTGCTTCAGGTAATCGTTGGCGAATACTGGCTAAATTATAGGGATTCATTAAGCCTTTACCGGTGCCAATGGGTGATGCCCAAGGCATGATAACTTGGCAGCCTAAGGCATATAACCGCTGGCAAATCACTAAGTCGTCTGTGCAATAAGGTAATACTTTAAAGCCATCAGCAATCAGTTGTTCTGTAGCGTTCAGTAATTCTATAGGATCAGGTTGCAGATTATAATCATCGCCAATAACTTCAAGCTTTATCCAATCTGTTTGAAATAATTCCCGGCTCATTTTAGCTAAGGTAATGGCTTCTTTAGCGCTTTTACAGCCGGCCGTGTTAGGTAGGAGAAAACCGTGGTTTTTTTCAACAGTTTCTTGGATGTAACGCCATATTTTTTCACCTGACTGTGCCAAGGGATTTTGACGCTTTAGTGATAATGTCACCACTTGTGATCCACTGGCTAAAATGGCTTGCCGCATGACCTCCGGTGAAGGATAAAGTGCAGAACCAATTAACAATCGACTATTTAGTGTTTGACCATAAATATTTAGCGACATAGGTTAACCTCCTACAATTGGGAAAAGCACATCAATACTATCGTTCTCGCTAACAGCGGTATGTTGGTAGTCTTCTCGGCCAATAAATTCACCGTTGAGCGCCAAAGCAAAACTTTGTTGTTGCTGATTTATCGGTAATGCTTTTGCTAAAACTATATCCAGACACCTCAGCTCTGACGTGTCTGGGAGTTCAAAGGTGTCGCCATTAATATATATTTTCATTTATTATCTCCTTTCTTGCCTACCTGTATGGTTATTTCAATTTTATGCCTTGTTTTAACAAGCTAAATTTGTGATCGGGTGGCTTACTGGCAGCCAATGTGCATATTGATAATTATCGAAAGATTTTTTTTGTTCGAGCATTATGTTGTCGACATGCTCTAACACTTGGGCAAGCACGACAGGGGCAATTAAGAAGCCATGGCGATATAAACCATTAACTTGAATTAAGGCATTATGTGAAATTATTTTTGGTTGATTATCACTAAATGCCGGACGAAGTTGGCTGATATGCTGGCGGATATTAGCTTCAGCAAAACCCGGGTGAACGCTATAAGCAGCACTGAGTAACTCCATGGCTGAACGCACGGTCATCGGGGCAGTATCGTCACTTTCAATTTCTGTTGCTCCGACCACAAAATGGCCTTTTCCTTTTGGCGCGATATAAATTTGATAGCGTGGATGCATAAGTCTAATCGGTCGTGAAATATTCACTTCAGTGGTAAACAGTTGAAATATTTCGCCACGAACGGCACGTAAATCGTTCAGTTGAACGCTTTGTTTACTGTTTGTGTTCGGCGATTTTTTTGCACCAACTCCCCGACAGTCAATGGCAAGGTCAAACGACTGGCATTGGCTACTTTTACGCTTGTTACAAGTTTGAAAGCGAATATTACAGCCGGTACTAAAACTGTCTGACTCTATGGCAATAACTTCAGATTCGCTGTGCCATTTAACACCTTCATCCACTAACTGTTGATGTAAAGCGAGTAATAACTTTCGATTACCAATTTGCCCCTCTTCGGGCAAGTATAACGCTTGCGAAAATTTACGAGCTAGCTCTGGCTCAAGTGCTGATAGTTCTTGTCGATTAAGCTGTTGTTGTGAATGGCTTGGGTAATTATTCGCTAAAAATCGTGTTAATCTGTGATAGTCAGCGACATCTTGTTCATGGCTAACCACTATCGAGCCTGATTGTTGAAAGAAGTTATAGCCAGAAAGCGTGCTAAGTAATTTTGGCCATAAAGTTAAGGCAGTAAAGCCCATTGCAACAATGTTGGCTGGGCTGTGCATAGCTTCGCCAAGCGGTGTTAATAAACCCGCGGCAGCATAAGCAGCACTTTTTTGGCCACTTTTCTGGTCTTTATCGAATAGCGTTACCTGGTAGCCTTGTCGATTTAACGACAAAGCGACCAAACGGCCCATTAGGCCGGCGCCAATAATAGCGATGGTTGGCATAAAGGTTAATTGCTTAACGATTTTTCAACAGGGTGATAAAGCTCGCTGCCGCTGGCTTTAAACTCGGCAGACTTCTCTGCCATTCCTTGTACTGAAATACTGATGGTTTCATCCAATAGTTTGATTTCAATGTGCTTTTCGTTGTTGGCCGCAGTGTCTAAGCCAGCAGCATAATCTCGAACTTCTTGTGAAATTTTCATCGAACAAAATTTAGGACCACACATAGAGCAAAAATGCGCGACTTTGCCAGATTCTTGCGGCAATGTTTCATCGTGATATGCACGTGCTTTTTCAGGATCTAAACCTATATTGAATTGATCGTACCAACGAAACTCAAAACGGGCTTTTGACATGGCATTATCACGGATCTGTGCGCCCGGATGACCTTTGGCTAAATCACCGGCATGAGCCGCGATTTTATAAGTCATTAAGCCTTCTTTAACATCTTCTTTGTTAGGTAAGCCTAAGTGTTCTTTTGGGGTAACGTAACAAAGCATAGCGCAACCATACCAACCAATATTAGCGGCACCAATACCTGAAGTAATGTGATCATAACCTGGCGCAATATCTGTGGTCAGTGGTCCTAAGGTATAAAAAGGTGCTTCGCCACAATGCTTGAGTTGCTCAGTCATATTTTTTTCAATCATATGCAATGGCACGTGACCTGGACCTTCTATGATGGTTTGTACGTCATGTTTCCAGGCTATTTTTGTTAGCTCACCCAAAGTACGTAATTCTGAAAATTGTGCTTCATCATTGGCATCGGCAATCGAACCAGGACGTAAACCATCGCCTAGCGAGAATGAAACATCGTAGGCTTTTAAAATTTCACAAATATCTTCAAAATGGGTGTAAAGAAAGTTTTCTTTGTGGTGTGCTAAGCACCATTTAGCCATGATTGAGCCACCGCGAGAAACAATGCCGGTAACGCGTTTAGCCGTCATTGGGACATAACGCAGCAATACCCCTGCATGAATAGTAAAGTAGTCAACACCTTGCTCTGCTTGTTCAATTAAGGTATCTCGAAATATTTCCCACGTAAGGTCTTCAGCAATACCGTTAACTTTTTCTAAAGCTTGATAAATAGGTACTGTGCCAATGGGAACCGGGGAGTTACGAATAATCCACTCGCGGGTTTCGTGGATGTAACGACCGGTAGAAAGATCCATTACCGTATCTGCTCCCCATTTAGTTGACCAAACTAACTTTTCTACTTCTTCTTCAATGGAAGAAGTTACTGCTGAGTTACCAATATTGGCGTTTACTTTGATTAAAAAATTTCTGCCGATGATCATCGGTTCAACTTCGGGGTGGTTAATATTGACCGGGATAATAGCGCGGCCTCTAGCAACTTCATCGCGGACAAACTCAGGCGTAATTTTTTCTGGAATGCTGGCTCCAAATGATTGACCTTGATGTTGTTGTAGCAATATCTCGTCTTTAACTTCTTGGCGTTTCATATTCTCACGTATGGCAATGTATTCCATTTCAGGCGTAATAATGCCTTGGCGTGCGTAATGCATTTGCGTAACATTTTTACCTTTTTTAGCTTTACGCACTTTTGGTAAATGTTCAAAACGAATATGATCCAGACCTTCATCGGCTAAACGCTGTTGACTGTAGGTCGAGGTAATTCCTGGTAAAAATTCAACATCGTTACGTGATTCAATCCAGCTATCACGTAGGCGAGGAATACCTTTATGAACGTCAATATTGACGGCATCATCGGTGTAAAATCCTGAGGTATCGTAAACACATAATGGCTGGTTTTTCTCATAGCTAGGGTTGTCTTTGTTGCCATTAATCAAAGTGTCAGACAACGTTATTTCACGCATACCAACACGGATATCGTGAATTTCACCCGCTACGTAAACTTTTTTAGAATTTGGAAAAGATTGATCAGCAACGTTTTTTAAAAATTTTGTTGCTTGGTTTCGACGCTCGCGTCTTGAAATTGAACTCATTTTCTCTCACCTGTTTTTATTAAATAAAAGTTAGGCGGAGCTTTATGGGGGTAGTAACGAGGAGTAGCTTTTGAAACAAAATTTAACTTTGTGTTTAAAGCTACTACTTGTTCCCTTCGCAGATGTTAATCTAATCAGGTTCTACGGATCCCGCTTTCGCGATCTCAGCCCTTTGGCACTCCGACAAGTCAATGCGTTTAAGTTTTTTAGTGTGCTTAAACGTGGCTAGATTCTAGCTTTAATTTTCGATGGTAATCAACCACTATTTTATTTTTATTTTTATTTGTTGTTAATTAAGGTTTTTTTTAATCATTCATGATTGTGAAAGATTTGGTGTAACAATGAAGGTTAGTATCTGAAGTAGGAGCTTTTTCATTCTTTAAATTTATAATTTTCACTCGTACTTTGCTATGTCTCAAAAGTATTTTATCTTGAATATGTGTAATCTCGGACATCTTTTCATGTGAAATATCATGGGATGTTTGTTTCTGTTTACACTTAAGTTATTAAATTAACCAAGCTTGGATAATGATAAATTTTACCGATTAATTGTTAATAACATTGTAAATTAACCGGTAAATTGACGTAATATAGTCAAACTGAACAATGTACATCATATGGAATGAATTTATGGCCGAATCTAGCACCGCAAGTACAACAGAACAAGTAATAAAAACCTTAGATCCTGCAAGTTTGCTTAAAAATGAAATCGACCAAGTCGGCCGTATTTACAATGTTATTGTAGAATTTTTCACCAATTATAGTTTTCAACTCGTTGGCGCGTTAATCATTCTCATTATTGGTTTCATTTTTGCGGGTAAAATTGCCAAGGTAGTTCTACGTTTATGTGAGCGTCATAAGCTTGATATTACCCTAAGCCGTTTTTTGGCTAATGCCAGTAAAATGTTAATTGTCGTGATGATCGCGATAATCGCTTTAGGTAAATTAGGCATTAGTGTTACGCCTTTTATTGCTGCCATTGGTGCAATTTCATTAGGTGCAGGTTTAGCATTACAAGGACTCTTATCTAACTATGCTGCCGGTTTTAATATTATCATTATTCGACCTTTCGTCGTAGGTGATACCATTACCGTACAAGGCGTTACGGGCCTGGTTAAAGAGGTATTATTGGCATACACAATTTTAACTGATGAAGATCACGTTGAAATTACCATTCCTAATAAACATATCGTTGGTGAAGTGCTACACAACTCCAAGCATGACTCACTATTAGAGTTAAGTGTCGGCATTGATTATAGCGAAAATCCGTTAGAGGTAGTGGCAATGCTTGAAGATGTCATTGGTAAGTTGGATATTGTCAGCGTAGCCCGTAGCCCGTTGATTGGCATCGATGCTTTTGCTGATAGTGCTATCAATATCGGCATACGTTTGTGGACGCCAACAGAAAATTTATATAGCGCTAAATACAAAGCTTATAAAGAGATTTATCTCGCGTTAGATAAAGCCAATATTAAAATTCCGTTCCCACAACGTGATATACACCTTATTAAAGATCTGGTGTAATTTTTATGCTGTTTGATATCGCTTAACGATGGCGTTAAATAAAGCCAGACTAGATCGATTTTTGGCGCAATATTGTCAAATCAGTCGTAAAAATGTGCGACTGATTTTGGCGCAAAATAGAGTGTTTATCGATGGCATTGTCGCACATAATATTGATGAAATTATTGATACCTTTAGCCTTATAACGCTAGATGGCAAAGTGATCCAAGAAAACTCGGCCTATTATATTATGCTGAATAAACCAACGGGAGTAGTCAGCGCAACGTCCGATACAAAGCACAAAACAGTGATAGATTTACTTGATTACCCATTTAAACATGAGCTGCATATTGTGGGTCGTCTTGACCTTAATACCTCAGGGTTAGTACTATTAACTAATGATAGTCGTTGGTCAGAGCGTTTAACTTTACCAGATAAAAAAGTTGCTAAACGTTATAAAGTGACTTTGCAAAATGCACTGAACGAAGAATATATAGCAGCTTTTGCTAAGGGGATGTATTTCGCGTTTGAGGACCTCACAACTAAACCAGCAAAACTAACCATACTTTCCGATTATCAAGCCAAAGTTGAGCTTATTGAAGGACGTTACCACCAAATTAAGCGCATGTTTGGTAGGTTTCGTAATCCGGTAAAAGCTTTGCACCGATGCTCAATCGGTAATTTGCAACTCGATAGTCGATTGGACGAAGGTCAAAGTAGAAAGTTAACGCAGGCTGAAATTAATAATATTGATCAATAGCATGCGATTTAATGAATAAATCTTAACAAAAAAACAAAAAAACAAAAAAAACATAAAAAATAAGGAATGAAATGACTAAGTATATATTTATAATCATAGTGTTAGGCTTGATTGTGAGCTTTTTCGTGCGGAATAATACCAACCGTGAAGCCGCGAAAGTGAACACATTACAAGCAGAGCAGTTTTTACAAAATAATAAACAAGTTGATGGTGTGATTGAAACAGCTTCTGGTTTGCAGTATCAAGTACTAACCGAAGGGCAGGGGGCAGTACACCCAACGGCTAACGCAAAAGTAAAAGTGCATTATCACGGCACTTTGCTTGATGGCACAGTTTTCGACAGTTCGGTTGAAAGAAACGAACCGATTAGTTTTGGTTTAAATCAAGTGATAAAAGGCTGGACAGAAGGCTTGCAACTTATGGTGGTGGGTGAAAAAACGCGCTTATTTATACCCTCAAAGCTTGGTTATGGAAATAGTACAACAGGTAAAATACCTGCTGGTGCATTGTTAATATTTGATGTTGAATTACTTGCTATTCATTAGGTCACTGAGAACAGTCGATTATTATTTCAATTGATATATGGCCAAAAAAGCATTTTAAGGCAACGTTCAACACAGTGATAAGGACTTGGCTATTCTGCTTATTTAGTCATTTATTAGCGAGTGATTTTACAGCATAAATACCGACCTACAACGACCCATGATAGCGCTTTATTTACGCTTTTTCACTGGTTTGTAGGTCTTTTTAATCAACGTCTATTTAGTTATCTGAGCTTCTTCCTGTGCTAGGTTTTAGTGGATTATTTACTCTTCTCTGAAGGCCTCAGCCGTTAAGTGGTGACGGTTGAGTAACTTGTAAAATTCAGTGCGATTTCTTTGCGCTATTTTTGCTGCTTGTGAGACGTTCCCTGCGGTTATTTTTAGTAACTTGGCGAGATAATCACGTTCAAACTTATCTCTGGCTTGCACAAATGACGGTAAAATAGTGGTTTTATCACGCAATGCATTTTTTACCAACATTTCACTAATTAATGGTTCAGTAGATAAAGCGACGGTTTGTTCAACAACATTTTGCAGCTGTCTGATATTGCCTGGCCAAGCCGCACTGATCAAAATTTCCATAGCCTCTTGCGAAAAACCGGAAATATTAATGTGGGATTGCTCTGTTGATTTGCTTAAAAAATACTGCGCAAGTAATGGGATATCTTCTCTGCGTTCAGACAATGGTGGTAATTCTAATTCAACAACATTAAGCCGATAATATAAATCTTCACGAAAGGTTTTATCTAATATGGCTTGTTGTAAGTTTTTATGTGTTGCTGAAATGACCCTAACATCGACTTTGATTGATTGTGTACTACCAACGGGACGGACTTCTCGTTCTTGCAATGTACGTAGAAGTTTTACCTGAAAGCTCATTGGCATATCACCAATTTCATCTAAAAATAATGTCCCCCCATCCGTTGCTTGGAATAAGCCGATATGATTCTTTTCAGCACCTGTAAAAGCGCCTTTGGTGTGACCAAATAACTCAGACTCTAATAACTGTTCAGGAATGGCTGCACAATTGATAGCGGTAAATGTTTGTTGGTGACGGGGGCTTGCAAGATGAATAGCTTTTGCTAATAGCTCTTTGCCTGTACCACTTTGGCTTTGGATAAGTATACTGAAGTCGCTTTTTGCCACTTGTTTACTTTGTTGTAAAAGCGACTCCATTATAGTGCTACGGCTAATGATTTTGTTTCGCCACTGATTATCTGCTTGACTATGGTTTAACTCTGCGGGCTGCAGTCGAATAGCCTGTTGAACGATTTCTAGCAACTCTTTACTTTCAAATGGCTTAGTTAGAAAACTAAAAACTCCTTGTTTAGTGGCATTAATGGCATCTGGAATAGTGCCATGGGCAGTCATAATTATCACGGGTATATGAGGGTGTTTAGCTCTTATTTGCTCAAATAATGCCATGCCGTCCATGCCTTCCATTTTTAGATCGCTTATCACTAATTGGGGATGAAAGCTTTCTAGTCGGCCTAAGGCAATTTTGGCATTTTTTGCTGACTCAATTTGATAGCCTGCTGCCGATAAACGAATACCGAGTAATCGTAATAAGCTAGGATCGTCATCAACGATTAGAATTTTACTGTCTGTTTCTACGGCAGCCTGATTAAGATTGTTCATGCGTAATTCTCGATACTTTTCTATGGCTAAAATATATGGCTTAAATTAACTAACTTCATGGTATTTGCGCTTCTATTTACGACTATTGATCTCGTTTATCAATAGCTTGTTCAATACTTTTAAGTTGTTTGATCGTTTGTTCTAATAATTTAATTTGTTCGATTAATTGTTGTTGCTGCTGCTTTGCAATGTGTTGCTGTTGCTTTGCACTGTGTTGATGATCATTCAGTTGCTCTTTTTGTAAAGCGAGTAATCGATTTCTCATCAGTAAACGCTGATTTAATTGATCGTGCAATAAGGAAAAAAAAGCTTCTTCATTTGGAGTGATATCAGCAAATGCGGAATTGTTATCTTCACTATTTAAATCATTTAACAAAGCCTTAGCCTGGAAACTATTATATATCGGTGACTTAGGTAGACTATAAAGTAGTAGTAATTTAATTTGCGCGTCATAGTTAACTCCCGAGTTTGAATTCGTTTGACTCTCAACATTTGCTTGCTGCTTACTCACTTCCTCTGTTAGTTGTGTTTCGTTAAGTCTCTGCAATTCAAGGTAATATTCACCATAGCTTGTGCCGGATTTATCGTGTTTTGTAGTTAGCTCACAACCAGATAACAGTAATAAAACCATGAATAATAGAATATTATTAATTGAAAGTGGCTGTAAGTTAGCCATTAGACTTGTTCCTCTTGGTGAAAAGCGCGTGGCAAGGTAATTTTTATTTTAGTGCCTTGTTGATCGTGTTCATTCAAAATTTCAATGTTGCCATTGAGGCGAAGCAATAGCTCTTTTACAATTGTAAGACCTAAACCACTGCCTTTGATCAAACTTTGTTCAGGTGGCGGGCCTTGATAAAAGGCATCAAATATTTTTTCTTGATTTGCCTGATCAATTCCTATGCCTTGATCGCTAATCAACAGTTGTAGATTTTCGTCTACCAGTATCGAGGATATATCGATAATGCCTTCATCGGGTGAGTACTTTATTGCATTAGATAATATATTATCGATAATAACCGCGACTTGTTTTCGGTTACTAAAAAGTGAAATATCGCTTAAATCATTATTAAAATGTATTTTTTTCCGTTTTATGTCTAATTTTCTATCTGCTATTACTTGATATACCACATCATTAATTTGCATCGACTCTGAATCTTGCAAGCTTGTTGAGTCGAGTACAATATTAAAATCGAGTAAGTCTTCAATATGTTTTTGTAAGCGAAAGACACTGTCTTTAATAATGTGAGAAATTTCTTGTTGTTCTGCATTTAGCTCACCAACACTATTATCGTACAACAGCTCTGTACCTTCTCTAATTGCCGCTAGTGGTGTTTTTAATTCATGTGATATATGGCGAATAAAGCTAGATTTTTGTAGTTCTAATGCTTGCAAACGCGTACGCATGTTTTCTAATGCAAGTGCTATTTCTTGAATTTCTGGAGATCCAGCAACTTTAATTTCATGATCAAAATGCCCTTGCTGAAGGCGTAAAATACTTTTCGTCAATAATTTTAGCGGACTAATGATTAAGAAAATGAATAGAGCCGCGATAAGTACGCTGACAGGAATAATAATTAAGCTTTGTATCATTATGTCGCGAACGGCCTGTGCTGCTTGTTCAATTTTAGTTATATTCAAGGTATTCAGTTCATTACTACGCTGTGATATTTGTTCATAAATTGTGCTTAAAGCATTGAACTTAACTTGTATCGGCTTGATGATTGTTCTGTCAGTTGGTGTTTTTAGTTCAGCTTCTGGCATGGTGGTTTCAATTAGAGCCGTGATGGTTTGGGCGTATTCAGTTACCAGATGTTGTAATTTTTGGTCTTGGCTTGCAGCAATTAATTGTCGTGATAAGTTTAGTATTTGGCGACTTTGCTCATTATAACTTGCTGCTAAAGCCGGATCCCGAAGGACTAAGTATTGTGCTGCACTGCGTTCCATTTTAATTTGGTTGCTTTTAAGTAATTGTTGATAATCTAATATTTTCGCTATATCAGTAATGGCATCGGTGCTTTTTTTAGCAAGAGTATTAACTTGCGAGGCACCAAAAATTAAAGCAATAACCAGTGGCAAAGCCACTAAACCAAAGCCTAATAAAGTTAATGATTTGATTGATAAGCTTGTCACCAGCAAGTTTTTATTATCTGCTTGACTGGCTAATGTTATTAAATTACTCACAATACTCGCTATGGCCTTTCTCTTGATAAATAACACTGTAGTGTTAGCTAAAAAAGCAAAAAAAACAATGGTGTCTCAAAATGGAGACAAAAATACCAAACTGATTTTTTTTGATTAAGTTATTGTTTTTTATGTCTATATTTTTCTATTTGCTTTGTTGATTTGATTCTATAAATTATTAGACAGACAAGTTGTTGCTATTTGGTGACACTAGGTTAATACCTTTGCGATTTTAATCGTTATAAATCAGGTTGTTACGTGTTGGCATGAAGTGTGCTTTAAGTTGCTGGTGTGCATTAAACTCTTGGTAAGTGGCAGCACCCATGCTCAGCATATTCATTGATGTGCTACTAATCAATCAAAAGGATTCAGGTATGAATAATATTAGCTTAAAAAAATTATCTATTACTGTCGTTTTAGCCTCATTGGCATCAAACCTTGTTTTTGCTCACAATGATGCTAACAAAATACACCCTAACCCGGTTGTGCCTGCATCATCTTTTTCTCAATTAGTCATTGATTATGACACCGACGAAAGTAATACCCTCAGCGCTGCCGAATTAACTGAAAATGACAAACTAACAGAAGCTTTTGACCAGATCGATATTAATAGCGATAAAGAAATTAATGAACAAGAATTTAACCAATATATAGCAAGTATTAAGAAATCTTTGCTATAGTTTGTTTTCTGTGAGTTAATAGCTCATTTTTTAAACTACTTGCGTTTATTCCCAACCATGCAGTTTACTTTTTACTAAAGATTAAGGCCCCTATATGAAAGATCAGTCACCTCAAGATAGTTTGTCTCGTTATGTCCAAATCGATAAGTGGATTTTTGAAGTCAAATCAGTACGCGCAATACGTGTTGATGATTTTGGTAAACCCTATTCTGCTGTTGCAAACTTTGCCTTAAATGGTAATAGTGCATATATTGATGGTTTACTTACTCGGGAAGATGATGATTTTACCCGAGAAGACTACCAAACATTTGTTAAAATGAGTCAGCAACTCGGACTAGATACCGTTAATTTTGACCGTTTTAAGCAAAAGCAAAGAGTGTCGGATATTGTTAAAGTTCCACCATTGCATAGTGCTAAACCTGAATTAAAGTTAGTTTTAGTATAATAAAAAATAAAAATCATATTAAGCTTTAGAATGGTACTTTAACTTATTTGAAAGGGCTGTCAAATGAACTCGGTTAAAGTCAACAATGGCGACATTATACCTTCTAAAATTATTTGTGTCGGACGCAATTATGCCGCACATATCAGCGAACTAGGGAATGAAGTTCCTGATAATATGGTGTTATTTATTAAACCGAATTCGGCTATCTCAGAACAGCTATTGTCTTACCATCAAGAAACCTTGCATTATGAAGCGGAGCTTTGTTTTTTGTATCAACAAGGTCATTTTTGTGCCGCTGCTATAGGTCTAGATTTAACCAAAAGAGCATTGCAGTCTCAACTTAAAGCCAAAGGCTTACCTTGGGAACGTGCTAAAGCGTTCACAGGCTCTGCACTTTTTAGTGATTTTGTTAACTTAGACACTATTGATGAGCATCTTAAGTTAGAGCTTTTTATTAATGGAGAATGTCGGCAAACAGGTTCGATAGCGATGATGTTGTATTCACCGCAAGCAGTATTAGATGAAATTCGTTCTTTTATCAATTTAGAAGACGGTGATATCGTCATGACAGGCACGCCTGCTGGTGTTGGCGAAATTGTAGCCGGTGATATTTTTGAAGGGCGAGTATGGCATCGAAATACAGTCTTAGTACAAAAAAAATGGCATGCTCTTTAGTTGTTATCAGAAGATAATATCTTACTAAATACTTGTCAAACTATGCGATAATTGAAGCAAATTCAGCACTTATACTTACCCCTATGAAACGTATCATCCTCTACACAATGAGTAATTGTCCACATTGCCAGACGGCAAAAAGCTACCTCGAAGATAAAAATATTCCTTTTCGTTTATGTAATGTCAAAACACCGGCAGGGCAAAAAGAGTTTTCTAAGTTAAATTTACGTGGTGTACCAGTATTGAAAGTTGGTGACCAAGTACTTAAAGGCTTTAATGTGAAAAGCTTCAATCAATTGTATCAAAGCAGTTGATGCCACTTATCCTCATTGGATTAATTAATGCTAAGTGAGGATCAATATTCGAGAGTACCAGTTTTTTGTTCTAGACTGAATATAAGACTTACACTGGCGTAAAAAATTACGAATAAATTGGAATCATGCTCTTAAATGAAAGTAATACCAATTTTATTAATAATTTATAGCGTTATTGAGTGGTGAATACCTTGCTGCTGTATGATTTTTAATCGTTAACTTGCTGTTTTTGTGTTAGTTTAAAATTAAGGCCAAATAGGCACTTACTCGGATATTCTATGAAGAAAGCTTTGCAAGTTTATTGTGCAACTTTAATCATACTATTGTTTAGTTTTCCTTTAGCTGCAGTAGAGGATGAGCGTGTTAACTTTATTGATATGGAACATGAGATATATCGAGCGCCTTGGCAGTCTTATCAAAAACTCATCGCCTTACAATCTGCAGCCCAATCATATGATGAATTAACTTATCTTTGGTGGTCGTTACGCAAAGCTCAAGCAGAGAATCTCATATATTTTTATGATGATTTTAATCGTACAGTTAAACAAGCTAATACCTTCGTAACCGATAAAACGCCTTTAGCTATTCAAGCGCATTTAAGTCTATTTCAAGGACTGATTTATAGGAGACAGGGTAATTATAGTTTGTCTCAATCTGAACTTGCTAAAGGCTTAATGCAGTCGAAAGAAGCCAAATTAAGTAGCTTATATATATTCACAAAACAAGAGCTTGCTTATACAAAAACCCTTACTGAGATATTTGACGCCTCGCTAGAAGATATTCAAGAAGCTTACGTTGAAGCTTTTGCCTTAAAAGATCAGTTTTTACTTGCCTCAATAAATGAAACCTATGGTGCTATTTATGGCTACTTAAATGAGTACAAAAAATCAATTGAGTATTATCAGAGAGCATTTGAAGCCTATCAAAATTTAAAATATCCTGCTCATATAGCAGAAGCTATTTATGGCTTGGCATCTACGTATCGATACTGGAAAAAATATGATTTAGCCATTGAGTACTTCGAAAAATATCAACAACAAATTGATTATACACCTAACTCAAACATTAGCTTTTTTGCTGCCTACGGTATTGGTATGACTTTAGCTGAAAAAGGTGATTGTATTGATGCTATTGCTATTATTGATAAAGCCTTGGCGCTAAAAGGTGTTATTGATTACAACGCTGAACTATATAAACGCAAAGCGAGTTGCTTAATAGATCTCGAAAGACTTGAAGAAGCTGAAGATGCGCTTTTCAAATCGGCGAGTATTTTTGCCAATATACCTGAGTTAATAGGAACTAGCTGGCAGCTTGAAGTGATAAAAATATCAAGTGAATTAGCTTATGCGCGTGGTCAATATGATATTGGCTTCGGCATGCTTCAGCAATATTACGAAGAATATACAGCGTTACTGTTAAAAAATTCATCTGAAAGGTTGCTAAAAGTAAGGGCAGGCTTGGAGAGCGATCGCCAGAGAATAGAGCAAAACTTGGCCGAGAAGCGTTCACAAGTTGAAATGCTAGAACAGGAGAGTCGCCAAAAAAGCAGTGTATTACAATTTTATTTCAATATTTTTATTATCTGCGTAATACTGATTGTACTGGTTGTAATTGCGATACAGTACCGAACAAATAAAAAAATGCATTTATTATCAATAAAGGACTCTTTATCGGGTTTATTTAATCGTCGATACATTTTTGATTATCTACATACAGCTGTTTTAGCGAGCCCTCCTAAAAAAATGAAATTGTCGGTTATTTTAATCGATATTGATGACTTTAAAAAAATAAATGACAATTACGGTCACCCTATAGGTGATGAAGTTATCAAAAATATTGCGGAAGTTGGACGAGGTGTTTTTCGCCAAGACGATATATTCGGACGCATTGGAGGTGAAGAGTTTTTGTGCATTTTACCTAGAACAAATATTATTGAAGCAACAAAAATTGCGCAACGATTCTTAGCTACAATTAACGTATCAAAAATGGTTAAAGGCCACCAAGATACTGTAACTGTGAGTATTGGCATCGCAGCACTTTCCGAGCAGTGCCAAGATGTAAACCAATTATATATCAACGCC
>TARA_R110000744_G_scaffold32503_3_pt1 | contig 15071 bp, 23 predicted proteins | sample TARA_R110000744 | Tara Oceans TARA_R110000744 (sample SAMEA4398083) | marine metagenome | biome: Polar Biome; feature: [DCM] deep chlorophyll maximum layer (ENVO:01000326); material: water (ENVO:00002006), including particulate matter (ENVO:01000060) such as... | depth 36 m | reverse complement strand
CTATTAAATTCAATAAGAGGTGTATAATTTCTACTCTTCATAGCATCATATACTAATTCCTCAACCTCTGCTCTACTATACACCTGAACAGATATTGTCCCATCTCTATGTGATTGTACAGAAGTAATATTTACAGTATTGTCTTGGTTTAGTTTTAGTTCAAGACCAAATCCATAATCGTAGTCATCTGCTGATTCAAACTGTTGTTTTTCTTCATACTCAACCTCATACTCTCCATCAGGATTAGCAACAAACTCTTTTAAGAATGATTGTTGTGGTTGAGGTAGGGGGAAATCTTTACTTTTACAAGCACCTCCGTTTTCAAATAAATAGGGAGATACTGTTGTTTTAAGCTTAGGGTCAGTACCGCTAATTATCTTTCTACAAAAGACATATTCTAATTCATCAGTGAATTGTTCTACAAATTGGTTAGCGTTTTCTGTGGTTATTATGCACCAATCACCCTCTTCAATAGGTTCTGATACTGTTATGTATACGTGGTGAGGAACACAACCTTCTTTTATTCTTCGTCTAAACTCACCTCCTGCTACGTGTTTGTATATTGAACCCTTAGGAGTAACTAAAAAAGGTACTGTGACAGAGTTATTATCTTCTGTTGGTAAATAAATTGGTTTTATTTTATGTTTCATTACTACAAATGTAAGTTAAATATATGAAACTACAAAATTATCTTACCAATCCTTTGCAGTCTCTCGTGAAACTCTTCTAAAGTACCATTATTGTGAATAGTAAAATCAGTCACTTCCTTCGTAATTGTACAAGAACTTATGTCTTCAGCAGGTACTCTCTCACTAGCATCTATCCAAATTAGAATGTCAAAGACTCCTTTCTTTTTACAAGCTACGGCTTCTTCCATTCTACGCATTCCTACATAACAGCCTGTTAACTTAACAATTTCAGTACCCAACTTTGTTTCATCCTCCGCATTATACTCTGTAATCAAATCAAACCACTCAGTTCTGTGATTTACACGGTCTTCAAAGCACTCTTCAAGGGTCTTGTAACCATATTTATCCTTTAAAACATCAAAGATGAATATCTGTGCTGCTGCCATAGAGGATGACTGATAAGTTAACCCAAAGTGTTCAGCCCAATACTCTGCTGCTGCGTCCTTGCCGTGCCTAGCTTGCCCAAATATACCTATTGTCGGTCTTTTATGTATTCTATTTTTCATTTTATTTAAAATGTATCTTGGCACCAAACAGGGGTTTTTTCTCCCACAAAAGCACCTATAGTGTTAAATTGTAAATCCTCACAGGCATCCTCGTAGTCAGCACCTTCTGCCATTTTTATATCAATACACTTTTTTAATGAGTAAATTAATCTAAAACTAAGTGGGCAAATACCTATAACTGCCTCGTCTAATCCATCAGCTACGAGGATTTCCTCGTCAGCGTAAGTTTCTATTATTTCTGCTAACATATTATGCTTCTCCTATAGTGGTTGTAAACATTGTCATAACATCCCCTCCCTCTCCAGTTGAATCATCTTTGTCCACTGTAGGCACTTGTACATCTTGATAAGAGACATACAATTTAGTCCTCTTACAAGCGACACCCACCACATATTTTATGACTGTGGCTGAAGGATTTAAAAACTCATCTATTTCCTTTTGAATACTCTTAGAACTTCTGTACCAAGGTGTATTGACTATTAATATTTTTATCATTTGTTTTGTCTTTATGTAATTTTTTCTAGTATAAATGCAGCAAAATCATCTTGAATCTTTTCAGCTTGCTCATAAGTTAGGTGTAAACCCCCAGTACCCGTCAACGCTCCCCATCCTCTTACAGAAAACACAGAACCCTCTCTACCCTCTCGGTAGAAGTCAACGCCTTCCAAAGTGAACCCACTTCTCTTTTCTGTGGATTCCCCATTAATGAGTGCTATTATGTGTTTATACAAATCCTCTGCAACGTTGTGGTCAAAGGTTAGTGCCATTTCACCATTATTAGTCCAAGCGTATGAGGTGTAACCCTCAGGGTCAGGCTGTAATGGTAGTTCGTAAAATTCTTTAAAATCCATATCTTATTTTTTAAATGTCGGTTCTAACCATAAATCTTTAGGGAATATGCTAAAGTATAGCATATAATTCACCTTACTCAGTGTTTGTAAGAAACTTAGAGTAGAAAGTGTATCGTGCTTAAACATTTTATACAATTCCTCTCTCTGACGTTCCCCTGATACTACGTGCATCTTAGTGTAGTCGTATGTAGCTAGTGTTCTCCATATATCATCAGATAGTTCAAGACCTTTAGTTATGTTAAAACGTATAGCTCTTAATATTCTGAGTGGGTCATCATTAAAACTCACTGCTGTATTTAGTGGGGTTCTTAATAGACCTTGAGCTAAATCCTTTTGACCGTTGAATGGGTCTATTAGGTTTCCTTCAGAGTCCTTAGCTATAGCATTCACCGTAAAATCTCTACGTGCTAGGTCATCTTGTAAAGTGCCCAACTCAACTATTGGTGTCCTAGTGCCTTTAATATAACCTACCTCTTTACGAGCTATCACAAAATCAGCAACACCCTTGTATTTGTGGTCTTTAGGGAACATTGCTCGTATAGTCTGACACTCAGGTGTTTCTACGAATACTTCGTAACCTTCGAGTTTAAGTTGGCTACTGAATGCGTGAAAAGCTTTTTCAATAGGTAACTTTGTATCGAGTACTACTGAGTAGTCAATATCTTTGGACTCTAACCCTAGAATCTCATCTCTTATTTTGCCTCCAACTTCAAATAGTTTGTATTTCATTATGCAATAGTAACTGTATTTTTTGAACTTACCAAATTAAATGCTACCAAATGCTGAAATTGTTTCAACAAATACCCTACGAACATCATTTTTATTGTCTATGTCTCTCATTTTAAGATAGTGCCAAAACACTCTACCCTCAGTTAAAAAAGAAGTCTTAGTCTTTGTAGGGTCAACCATATGCTCAGCTAACCAATGGTACCTATCGGGGGTTATTAACATATACTTCTCATACCCCATCTCACTAGGTCTTTGAATAACTACAACAAGGTCAGAGATTTGATAAACGGCATCTGAGTTATATAAGTCACTTCTCCTAGGAGCTTGCTCGGTAATAGCAGACCTACCTTCAATGTCTCTATTTAATTGAGACAAAATAATGAATCCTACATTAGCGTACCTTTTTTTAAGTAAGTTAATACCCTCAATAAGGTCATCCATTCCTTTTTTCTTACTATTTAAGCCTTTGTCAGATACTAACCCAATGTGGTCAATTGTGACCACAATGTGTGATTTATCACTGTGTAACTCTATAAAGTCCTCTACTTCCTCTAACCAAGCTGCGGGAGTCATAGACTCCTCTTGGTAGAACAATCTAGGGTCACGCTCTTCATCAGTAGTTTCCTTAAACATAGCCCTCCTAGTTTCATCAGGCACTTTAGAAATAATTTCTGATATTGGTAGGTTTAACCTACTAGATAGTTTTCTGAGTAAAATCTTTTGTACGGTCATCTCCCAAGCACAACGCAATATAACCACGTCTGCATCAGGGTTTAATTTCCTATCTAGAAAGTCAGTTTCTAGTATTTGAGATGTATACGATTTACCCCCACCACTAACTCCCGCTATAGTTACAATATTACCTGAGTAAAAACCCCCTAATAATGTCTTATTAAAGTGCTCAAATCTAGTTTTTAACGGTTTTAATGCTCCTGTTTGATACTGATTTAATTCTATTACCGCTTTCTTTATTAAGTCCTTTGAACTTTTTATCATTTGTTGTCTTACTCTTAAATATTTGCATTAACCACCTACCTGAACAATTAAATGTGACTATAATTATACCCCACATAAGGAGTATAATTACAGCCCACACCATAAATTTTACAAAGTATATCAATTAAAATCCCATTGGGTCATTAGTTATACCTGAAATTGGGTTGTCATCCCCTGACTTTACAATCAAGCACTCTGTAGTCAAAACAGCCCCTGTAACAGATGCTGAATTTTCAAGGGCAACTCTACCTACTTTTGCGGGGTCTATTACACCACTCTTAATTAGGTCTTCGTATTTATTAGTTTTTACATTATACCCAAAACCTCCTTTGCCTTTTAACACTTTTGCTAAGACAACCTCACCTACACACCCTGCGTTATTAACTATTTGCTTTAATGGGACTTCCAACGCCTTGCGAACAACATTGATACCCATATTCTCATCCTCATTAGCCCCTTTAAGCCCTTTTAAGCTACTTAAGGCTCTAACGTATATAACGCCACCACCTGCGACTACTCCTTCTTCTACGGCAGCCTTTGTAGCTGCAAGAGCATCATCAACTCTGTCCCTCTTTTCTTTTAACTCAACCTCAGATGCTGCACCAACATGAATCACTGCTACACCCCCTGTAATTTTAGCAAGTCTCTCTTGTATGACAGACCTTTCAAGCTCCTCCCCATTTTCAATAAGGTACTCTAATTGCTTCACTCGGGCTTCAATCACTTTCACATCACCCGCACCACCAATAATAGTTGTGGAGTCCTTGGTTACTGTTATTTTTTTAGCTAAACCTAAATGTTCCATTTCAACATCCTTAATTTTTAAGGCTACGTTGTCATCAAATATTTTAGCACCTGTTAAGATAGCTATGTCATCTAGTATATCCTTCTTCTTATCACCAAAGGAAGGGGCTTTTACAGCCACAACCTTCACAGCTCCCCTCATATTGTTTACAGTTAACGTTGTTAAGGCTTCGCCCTCAACGCTGTCTGCTATAATTAATAGCGGTAGACTGTCAACACTAACCTTGTCTAATAGAGGTATTAATGGCTTCATTTCTGACAATGTACCATCATAAAGGAATATTGCACAATTAGAGAAGGTGGCACTCATTTTATCCTTGTTAGTGATAAAATATGGTGATAGGTAGCCCCTGTCAAACTGCATACCTTTTAAGTACGTAATATATGTCTCCATTGATTTAGAGGATTCTACAGATATGACTCCGTTATTACCCACAGCTTTAATGGACTCAGCTATGACAGTACCAAGCTCGGTGTCGTTATTAGCTGATATTGCGGCAATGTTCTTTAAATCCTCAGAATCGCTACTTACTCTAATAGCATTTTCACTAATAAACTTTACTGCTACTTTTGTAGCCTTATCTATGCCCCTTTTTACGTCCATAGGATTAGCTCCTGCTGAAATGCTCTTCATACCTCCCTCAACTAACGCTTGTGATAGTATACACGATACAGAAGTACCATCTCCAACTTTATCAGCAGTTTTAGCTGCAACAGCCTTTATTAGTTGAGCTCCCATATTTTCCGCAGGGTCTTTTAGGAATATCTCCTTAGCCACATTCACACCGTCTTTAGTGATGTAGGGGACACCGTGATACTTACTGATACCGACTGTTCTACCCTTAGCCCCTATTGTGACTGCAACAGCTTTGGCTACTTTGTCAATACCAATTTTTAAAGCTTGTCTAGCTTCATCTCCGTAAATTATTTCTCTGTTTTCCATGTATTATTATTATTATTGTTTAATTGTTCTTTTTTCAAATTTATTATCTTCTAGTACTAAGTACTCAGGGTTACTTCCTAACAAGGCATCTATTAACCAAATGGACTGACCATTTGTTATTCTCTCTTCAATGCCGTTTTGTTGCATAGTGTGACCCACAACTTGAGTGTATGTAAAACCTCTCCACATATCTTTTGCTAGTGAATCAGGTCTAACCCAAACAGGGGATTGCCAAATATCATCACCGTAGAAACTCATTCTCATAGAGCTATCTTCCCCCGCTAAGGCTGCAAATTTAAGTAGACTTGATTTATCTTCCAAGACAGTTTCTAATGCCTCTAAAGTGTTCAAAGGTTCAAAGCCGTATTGTTCAATGAACTTCTTCTTGAACCTCTTTACAAAAGTTTCTGTAATACCTGCGTGTACAGATAGTACATTATTTTCAAGGTGAGCTAGTTGAATTAATCCCCCACGCAAAGCGGTTTCTAACAGATACTTAATCTCTACAGAATGTGTATAATTATAGCCACTTACACTCGTCTCTTGAAGAAGGTAACTAGTGTCGTGGTTACCTACTAAGAGTACTACTTTTTTAGGATTTTCAGCCTTAAACTTTACAATCTCTTTAAAGTTGCTTATACCCACTGTGTGTGGAATATCGAAAGAATCAAAGTAGTCTCCTATAAATACTATTCTGTCAGCATCTGACTCCTTTTCTACTACTTTCTTCCAAATGTCTCTATGGTGTATGTCACCTATGTATACTGTTTTCATAATTAACTTCTATTATCCTTCTTTTTCTTCTTCAAACCAATGCATAAAGAATTCATCTACACTACCCACTGTGAATTTTTTAGAACTAAGGACTACCGCTTTAAAGTGCTCGTTACTATAATTACAAGTTGTTTCTGTACATAAAACTAATAAATCATCAGTTCTGTATTCCCTACCTTTTACAAATACTTTTTGCTTCTTGCCGTCTATTTTTGACATATCTCCCTTTATTTAATTGACTACAAATATAAGTGTTATTAATGGTAATTGCAAATTAAAAATTATTATATTCTACTTGAAACACCTTCAGTCCTAACGCTCTTGCTCTGTCTACAACTTGGCACCTATCATCAAACATTGCCAAAATATGATAATCCTTTGCTATATCTCTCCACATCTCTTCCTTTATAACCCAATCAGGTCTTTGGTCACCCGTTTCCCTTATGTAAAATTTAGAAGGAAGATACAAATGATTGTCTTTAAACCACTGCTTACTCTCCTTCTCACAAATACCATCTCTACCTGTACAAACTATAACCTTAGGTACATTAGAGTATTCTTCCTCCAAGGAGTTGAAGGTAATGTATGCTACCGTGGTAGCTAGGTCAGGGTTATCCTGACCTACTAACTTCCAATCATAAGGGCTTCTCTTACCATTCATATGACACAGCGTACCATCCATATCAAAAATGAATACAGGGGGTAAATCCATATTGTTATTAATAACTACAGGTGTAAAGTCAATAGGATTATCTCTCAGGGAGGCTTTAAGTGACTTGTAACTAGCAAATTGTTTGTTAATAACGTCTTCACCAACGGTTCTAAGTCTATAATTATCTCTTTTAATAGCAGAGTCTTTTTCTATATCAAACCACTTCAACTCCACAGGTACGTTCCAAAACCTTAAGTCTTGTAGGTACTTACGTTGTAAATTTGTGTCTGATACAATAACTATTTTCCCCTGAGAAAGACCCTCTTTTATAACTAATTTATGATATCTTGTGATTTCCTTTTCACATTTAGATACATCACTTCTCTTGTAATACTCAGAGATTGTTTCATCTGTGTATCCAAATAGCAAATTACGTAATTTGTCCCGTTCTACATTTATGTAGTTCTCAGGATAATCCTGTACCATACTTGCAGCCCAAGATGATTTACCTGAAGCTGAAATTCCTACTGTGGCAATTATGCCTCCTTTTTTACTCATTATCATTACTTTAATACTTCTTTTTTAAACCAATTATCATATCTGTCTTTTATCTTAGAAAGACCCTCAATATCAACAGAGTTATCTTCAATAATACTATCTAACTCCTTTTTCAAACATAAAACCTTTTCCTCAAAACTAAATTGAATGTTCTGCTCATATCTTACAGCGAATTCCCCAACCTCCTTCATATGAAGTATTAGGTTGAGAGTCACTTTAGGTAAGCTTATTTTTTCGTATTTATCTAAGTTTTCACTTTGCTGTATCATATACTAAATGCCTTTTCGTAGCTAGGTTTAACCATACTCCACACCATAGCACTATATGGTTTATCCTCAAACATCTTAAATATTACTGAGGCAAATGTACTACCTTTTATGGTTAAAGCCAAATCCTTTTTACTTATTTTTGGATTTATTATTAAAATATCCTCTAATTCTGACTTAGCTAAGGATTCTATACTAACATAACTTGAGTACAAACCATCCCTTACCTCATTAACCCAATTATGCATCTCATCAGGACAAATCTCAATTAAGTCATCTATATTACCCACAGTTGACAACCCTTCCCATATGGTCTTAGTAGAAATACCCGTTATAACGTGGTGCAATCTCTTGTAATCCTCAAACTTAAACTTTACACGGTTACCGTTGTCAAAGCGTATTACGAACCCTTCTGAGTTGCCATCATAAAGTTCCTCTAGCTTTTGTAAGTCTTTGAATTTCTTTATGTCAAGTTCATATGTTTTTGCTTTTCTAATACCTATGACTATATCAGATATGTCTACATCTTGCCCACTTAACCTCCAACCTGTTAGTACTAACTCAAATGTGGTGTCATAATTCACCACAATTCTATTGTTAGGGTGAATTAGCTCACACATAAGAGTTACATCACCACCGTATTTATCAAAAAAGTGAGTGAATTCTAACAAATTACTATTAACAAACTCCATTGCCCATAGTGCTTGGTCAGAAGTAAAACTACCACGAGAAGACACTAAAACCTGCCCTTCGTAATAAAATATGTTTATGTAGGAGCCATCTAGTTTTTCATAAGCTGTAAAGGGCTGCTTCCAACTAGATGCAAATTTTCCCTTAGGTTCATCGTGATTAAAGAACTTATCAAAACCTCTACAAATAATATTACCGTCTGTATCAGTAATAAGCCCTCTACAAACTAAGGTAACGTCATCCCAAGCTTGTTCAAACTGACAAGTTTGAGTGTAGTTCCATATAAGTAAAGGTAAGCTAGGGTGTGACTGACACATTACCAACTTATTAGCTTCGTATTCTCTTATTAATTCAATGTTTATTTGTTTCATGACTGCATGTTTGTCATTTTAAGTATGTCGGTGTAGATTATCTCTCCTTTGGTATCAAAGTACACTTCTAGGACAAATGCCCTAGCTACAAAAGCATTCATAGCTTCCCCAAATTCCGTAATATTTAATAATTTAGGCTTAGCCCTGCCCTCTCTTTGTACTGCCTTATGAAAGTTGGTTTTGTAATGCTCGTAGATTTTAGCGTCTATTTCGTATTGATTCATAGTGCAAATATAAACTAAAATACCCTACTGTGCAAACTTATTTCCAACTAATTAAAAAAGGAGTTTCACTATAAGTGTATACTTGTTCCTTTTCTAGCACCTCATACCCTAAGTCTCTTATTCGTTTGAGAGTTTCAGGGTCTAAGTCCTTTCGTATAATAGTTTTGAGTTTACCCATAAGTACTTCATCTGAAATACGTTTTAAGACACTCTTAACTTCAAAACTAATTTTAGTTTCAAAGTTATATAATGCTTGTTTTTTAGCTTCTTTTGCGTTTAACATAGTACAAATATAAACCAAAAAAAGTTAACTACCAAGGGTAATTAACTTTTTATTTTTGTTGGGATGGAGAGATTTGAACTCTCGTTTTCAATTACCGCTACGAATATCCTAGATATAAGCTAGGCTCGATACATCCCAATGTTGTAACACATAAGTGTATTACATGTTACAGTTTTTTAGTTATTTGTTACTTCCATTGAGTCCTCCTAGTACGCTTCCACGTTCTGAATTCTCTACGGTTCCAATTATCATATTTACCATCATCCCAATATGGTGGGTATAGGTAATTCATGTAGATAATCTTGTAACTCCTACTGTCTTGTACTTTAGATAGTTTCGCTCTTTTTCTCTTTTGTTTTTTCATTACTTTAAAGTCTCTAGTGACCTTAAAGCATATCAAATAATTGTTTCATTGTAGCTTCTAAAGGAATCGAACCTTTGCTAAGTCCATGTAAAAGACTTGTGCTCCCATTACACCAAAAAGCTATTAAAATAGAGTGTGACGTATGCTCGTCTTATCCAATTAAGGGCAGACTTACGGTTCTCTCTATTTAGTGCAGCATGTCAGGTTCGAACTGACTCTATTCCGACTTGGAAGGACGGTGCACCACCAATTATGCGTATGCTGCGTGTAGAGTAGGCAACGACTTCCTACTCGTGTGGGTATAGTTTGGATTTTTAAGTGTCTTACCACGTAACCCGCCAAGTCCCCTTATCCTTTAACTCGGAATCGCTTATACACCTACTAGTTTGAGTTAACTCAGGGACTAATAGGAATGTGTACCGATGAAGGGATTTGAACCCTAAGCCTCCACCTTATGAGGGTGGCGTACTAGCCGATTATACGACATCGGCATGTTTAATTTTACTTAGTTTATCTTTCAAGAAGTGCGAAAGAATCTCAAAATTAATAAAAGTCCAGAAAGCGAGTACGCACAGTCAGATTTGAACTGACATTTTCAACTTACCATTACGTTTCTCCAAGTTATCAGCTTGGGACGGTATGTGCGTATTATTTAAGTGCTCCCTACAGGACTCGAACCTGTCACCCCTCGGGTAAAAACCGAGTGCTCTTCCACTGATGAGCTAAGGAAGCATAAACCCCTCCTCTTGGAAGGGGAACACAGCTTAAGGGACTGTGAATGTAGGCATATTTCAGCTCTCCCACTGTATCTGTCCTTTGGGCAGTACAAGCAGCTCGTGGGGGTATTGAACCCCGTTCTCTAGATTGACAATCTAGCACATTACCTTTATGCTACACGAGCTATTTATGCCAATTTTTAAAGATATTGGTAAACTTTTGATTTCGTACCAAATAATAGCTTTTCAACAGAGGGGCGAGTTCGCCTTTATGATGCTCTTCATTTGGTATTGCTGCCACGGAGAATTTCGAAATCTCGACAATCCACTTAACAGGCGGACGCTCTTCCTCTGAGCTACGTGGCAATTATTAATGGTGGAGCTAGAGGGAGTTGAACCCTCCCAAGTCCCTTGCAAAAGGTCTCGTGCTGCCGTGACTAGCCCCATATTTTAATCATAAAAAAATCCCCTTCAAATTAATGGAGAGGATTGAAAATCTTAATTAGTAATTATCTAACTTAATTCGTCAATGCCTCTATTGAACATATCAATGCCCTTACCATTAGCCTTGGCTATGATTCCTGCGTGTTTTATGTTAATATTGACTTTCATTGTTTCTGTTATTTGTTTCTATTTTTTCTTACTATGAGTATATCCTTTTTTCTTTAAAGATAAATGTTCTTTCATAGTTTTTGCTTCTTTCTTCACACCTGTCTTACTATACATGGTATGCACCTTAAATTTTTCCATTAGTACTTTAGCTTAGTTTTAGGCTTAGTTTTAGGTTTAGGCTTAGGTTTAGCCATAGATTTAGCTTTTGTTTTTTTCATCATTTTTTCTTTATAGTTTTAATTTTACCATTAGTGGTTCTAGCATAAGTGTTTGTTTTGGTCTCCCTTATAAAGGTTCCACTGTACTTTTTACCACCATAAATCCAACTTACCTTCTTACTCATCTATCCTTTATTTCTAAGTTTAGTAAAAACTAGTTATATAGTTTACTCACCCTTAGTTAGTTGCGAAGGACAGATTCGAACTGCCGACCTCTAGGTTATGAGCCTAGTGAGATTCCTCTTCTCCACCTCGCTATAATTTACTCCTGCAATAGTACGACATCTATTTAACATAACCTAATTATTTGTGTCATTTGTTTGTCACTATTACTAGAATTTTAGGTACGTCTATGTAACTCCCCACTAATTCTCTAGCTAAAACTCTATACCAAGGGTCTTTTACTACAAATTTTTGGTCTATAGTCCAAATACCCACATTGTGTTTATAATTGTTATTTAAATTAAAAGACCTAATCTCTGTACCATACATTGAATTTCTTATGCTGTATACCATACTGCAAATATAAGTTAAAATATTCTACTGTGCAAGTTTTTTTTTATAATTTACACCTTTTAATAATTCTATACAATGTCTGTCTACTTCTAATACCGTATTTAGCTATAATTACATCACGTGGCATACCTTCCTCGTAGTCTAGCATCAATTCAACTGTGTTGTAAGTGTTTCTATACCCCTTTGGCATATCGTTCATATTATCTTTGTGAGTACCTAGTTCAAGGTTATCCCATTGATTATTTAAGCTGTCATTGTCTAAATGCCTTACAACCATATCATCTTCAAAAGATTTACTTCCAAATTTCTGATAGGCTTGCAACTGATGCACCCTAATACACCTATGGTTACCATTACATCTGATATTAAATTTCTTATAACCCCGAGAGTCTATTAAGGTTGCTAGTGTTTTACCACTAGCCCCTATAACTCCTCCAAACTTATCAACCTTGTACCCCTTCTCAGATGCACATAGTATACCTTCAACTGTACTAGTTACTCTCATTGTATTCTGTTATAAATGGTTCCACGTTAGCTAATAAATCTCTCACTTTGTCTAAGTCAAATTCATCATCTGTTCTTACTCCTGACTCTAAGTCTAACCACACTCTTTTATCTGAAGGGTTATCTATAATTGTTCTGCTAGTTTTCACTATATTTACGGGGTTGATACCTCCTGCAAATCCTGTGTAGTTCTCCCAAGTAGGGGCTTCAAGGCTCTCTATCTCAGTACCTCTACCGCCACTTGCATCGTGAAGGACTCTAATTATACTCCTCATAGGTAGTTTTGTAGGGAGTTCTTTAACCAAAGGTGCATTAGACTTATTCATTTGAAATATAACATCTACCCCTATATCAAATGAGTTATTAAGTAATTTACTGATGTGCCTACGCTTCCATTTCTTACTCCTTTCAAAGTTGTAGTTAAGTTGAATTGCACCAAATTGAGGTGATAACGCACAAATCTCTGATAAGTCACCTTGTTCAAGTATCTCTCTAGGGTATTCACCACAAAAATGTGCTGACATGAAGCCACATTTAGATTTAGTCAATCTATCTATGTACTCTAATGAAGGGTACCTTGCAGTACCTACTTTATTCTTACTGAATAGCACTCCCCATTCTACAAAGGGAAACTCCTCTTTTATCTTTTCTAGCTCGGTTATAGATGTTTTATCATCCATACCTGCTATCATTACTTTGTCAATAATCATTATGCAAATATAAGTTATTTTTTACTAAATCCAAAATCTTTGTTGGTTTTTTCTCTATGACAAGATGTACATAGAAATGAGTAGTTAGATAACCAACCTATGCCACCACCCCATTTAACTGGGAATATATGGTCTAGCTCTAAGGTACATTTGAATTGATTACATTTGCAGTCAACACAATAATAGCCATAATAGCTACCTATGAGGTAACGTAGTACTTGGCTATCCCCTGCTACAATACCATAAATTAATCCTACAAATTTAATACATTCCTTAGAAGCCCATCTTCTCTGTTTACCTGTCAGTTTCTTACCACATCCACAATTACAGTATGTCTTCTTCTTAGGGAAAATGCTAGTCATATTTATAGACTGTCTCCTAATGTAAGGGTTCCGTATCCTCTTTTCATTTATAAGCTTATAAAGTTGTGATGGGTTGTATTCAAATACTCTCCTTAACTCAGGCTTAATGTTTTTAGGTATCTTTCCTTTAGGTAAAGCCTTTCGGTACTTTAAGGGTATTACTTTAAATAAGCTCCTTTTAGATTTTTTCCACCCTTTTACTGTTTTAATTGGTTTCATACATCTAAATGCCCTCCGTAAGGGACTACTTTAACTTTCAATCTGTGTTTCTTAGCTAATTCTATCATATTAGCAGTACCCCTACTTTTGCCATCCCAAAATGCTATCAAGTGAGTACCGTATTTTGCCATTTGTTCGTTTCTAATCTTACCTGCTTTTGTTTTACCGTACTTTTCCCATTCAGCGGGAAACTCTCTCACGTAAATGCCCATATCTTTAGCGAACCTCTCACCAAGAGCGTCAGCACCTCTTGCTTTACCACTTACTATTTCAGTTACCTGAGTGTTTTGTAAGTAAAACTGACACATAGAATACACTAGAGCATAGTTCTTTAAATCTCGACCTCCTGCAATGATTATTCTCATTTAGCTTATAATTTTTGGTGGATAAGGGTAATTCTTGTATTTATTCAAGTCATCAACAGATATATAGTAGCATACCTTTGGCTTATTACCTACATTTATCTCAACCTTCCTAGCTCTCCCCTTGCTAGGGTGATTAAGCTTGTTGTGTTCTGAGGGGCTTAGCACCTCAAATTTAACACCATCAATTGTTGTTTGCCTCATTCAATATCTCTATGGCTTTATCCACATTCTCCTGTGTTAACCCAAATTTACTGTCTAAATGTACAAAGTTGTTACGTTGCCAATACAACATATCAGAGTCATCATCTAATATTACATATGGAACCTTAGTCAACTTATTGCCTAGTATTCCTTTATTAAGTTCAAACCACGCTTTAATTTCACAACCCCTAGGTACTGAATAGTGATATTCTATATTATCTTGAGCTATAAAGTACAGCTTAGGTGTGACCCCTATCATTTCTGCATCTATCCCTGCTACTTTAAAAGCACTTTTAAGCTCTTTTAACGTCTCGAAATGGTGACGATGTGAGGAGCTAAATACTATTTTAGCATCTGTTAAAGACGTGAGTTGGTTTAATAAAGTGACTTTATTAGGGTCAAAATACCTACCAACCCACGAGTCTGTGTCGTTAGTGTGGTTAACCCTAGACTGCTCTGATACAAACCAAGCTTCGTGGTTTAACACTCCATCTAGGTCTAAAAATATAAACTTTTTCATAGTTTCTCTCTATTAAAAAAGTACCCTCTACAAACATCACCAAGGTGCTTTATTACATGCTTAAAGTCTAAACCTGAGTCCAAAACAATATCCATATCTTCTTTTATGATGTCGTTTTTAACTCTGTTTATAAATTCACCTATGTACTTTCGTTCCACTACCTCATCACCTTGCTCTTGGGCAATTTCAGTGTAGAATTGGTCTAGTCTCCATATAGGTGTGACTTGATTTGCTACTTCAAGTTGTTTAGCTATCTCAGCAGTGTCTACCTCAGTAAGCACCTTTACTTTAGAACCTTTTGCGTGCTTGTCCCCCTTGGCTTTAAAAATCAGTCTTTGCCCATTGTAAGTTGCAACCCCAACAACTCCTTCACCAATGCCACTTACTCCTAACATTCTTGCTATAGGACACTCAGCCTCAACTTCTTG
>TARA_R110000744_G_scaffold96621_1_pt1 | contig 15173 bp, 13 predicted proteins | sample TARA_R110000744 | Tara Oceans TARA_R110000744 (sample SAMEA4398083) | marine metagenome | biome: Polar Biome; feature: [DCM] deep chlorophyll maximum layer (ENVO:01000326); material: water (ENVO:00002006), including particulate matter (ENVO:01000060) such as... | depth 36 m | reverse complement strand
ATCTTAATATTGCGACGTTTCAACGAACCTGACCCCGTTGATAACCCCGTTGATATTTCAACGAACCTGACCCCTTTGATGCTTGTAAAATCTTAATATTGCGACATTTCAACGAACCTGACCCCTTTGATGTGACCCCTTTGATGCTTACTTGTCAGAGAAAGTCGTGATAAATTTTTCAACACGAGCAGCATTAGCACCAAGATCGGTACCGCCAATACGCGAAATTGAACGCAAATCTATTTTACTACCTACGCCCAGCGCTTGAACACGAATAGCAATATCATCTTTAAATGCCCACAGTGCCGAAGTATCAACCGCTTCAATAATGCCTTGTTGTTCATTTGTAGCGACAACTTCCCAGCCTAAACTTAATGCAACTTCAAGGGCCTTAGCAAACGCTTGATCTTTATCTAATTGACTGAGTATCGGCTTTAATTTTGGATATGCCGCTAATTGTAACGGTACAAGCTTTTCTTGGTCATAGGCCAACGGATTACTGTTGTCACCACGCAGCGCTATAATGGCGTTAAATTTAGGTAAATTAACCGTATCAGTACTCACTTGATGTAGAAAAGGTAGTGATTTCGCTTTAGAAGCTTGCATCGACAAACCTATAGCAGGTATCGCAGATAGTATCGCAATAAAGGCACAACGTTTTGCCAACGGATATTGTTTTTTAAAGAGAGTAAAAAGCCCAATCAATATCGACACGGCTAATACAGCGATACTGGCATAACCTGTATATTTAATAATTTTAAAAGACACTCCCATCGGCCATAATTCCATTCGGTAAGCGATTACAGCGATAGGAAATCCTAACAGCAAAGGAATAACGACGGCCTTACAGACGTTGGTGATGGTGTTAATTAACATAAATATCCTCATGCTTTTTATATGGCGCACTAGATTGTAATTGGTTTCGTAAGTCTAAATGGCAACAGTCATTGTTAGTGCATTGAACAATAGCCGTCATTTTGACACTTAAACAGATATATAAGAAGTGCTTTCCACTCAAACGCTAACCTTAGCGATAGTAAAAATTTAATACCATAAAATTATTGGCTAAGGACCTAGATACATTAACCCAAAGTACATACGTCAATTAGCCAGTATTGGATCTTACGCTTTAAATTAAACATCAGTATATTCCTGTCTAGATAATACAAAAGCACTCGCACGACTTGCTAGTACAAATAAAAGGCCAAAAAATTAGTGATAGTGCCATTTAGGTCTCTATTTTTAATATTTAGGAGTACAAGAATAAGAGACGGTTTCCTTGAGCTTTCCCTGCAATAATACAAAGGCTTAGAGTATGAGTGTGCTACTAGAGTTAATCTATACACCAAGATATTTTGCACCACCTGCGGGGGCAGAGCGATAAACAGACAGTTAAGGTTCTGAATCGCACATAAAGGTAACCTTGATCCAAAGTCCAAATATCACTCTGCTTGCTGATGTCCGCAATGTCGGATCACTTGCCATTATAAAGATAAGTCGTAACGTCTGCTTTCCTATATAAACTAGTATTTACTATTGAAAGTTGAAGTTAAATATCAAGGTTGTTAGGTGCTCAAAGTAGATGATATTAAGCGGCTAGTATGAATATTATAAATCGGCAGTTTTAATATAATTAAGTGGTAAAGCTAATGCAATTATCTATATATCAAGTAAGCATTGTTCAGCTTCGGTTCAGAATAACTCTGGTTAAATGATAGTCATACCCAATTTAAAGGCTGTCATTATGTTTAATAAACTATTCAATAAAATTTTTAATAAAAAGTTAACAATCAACTTAACAGCAACATTGCTTTTAGTAAGCCAAATATCTTTTGCCCAAACATCGACACAAATTGAGCAGGTAAGTAGCTCTGTTGGTGAGACAAAAAGTAAAATTGATTCCGAAAAATCAGAGGGTCAAACACAGAGGACCTTAGCATTTAAAGGCATGAATAGAACTGAGGTAACACTTGCTCGCCAACAAAAAGCAAAAGAAATTATGTCAACATCTTCTACAAGCCAAAGTGTTGTTTATAGTTCTAATTTTTATCACAGTTTTTCAATTTACACCGGCTATAGTCAACTTATCACGGATATTGACGAAGATGGCTATTATCAGGCCTTTAGCGTTGCCTTCGATGCGGATTTATTATCACCAATGGCTAATGAACAAGCGGTTGTTTATGCCGACTTATACCTAAGTCAAAATGGTGGCCCGTGGGTATTGTATTTCTCTACTGACGATTTTGTTATAACGGGGGAATATACAGACGATGAATTCGAGGTGGTTACGAAACTAGATTCTGGTTATGTACCCGACTATTACGACGTGTTAATTGACTTGTATGAAGTAGGTTATAGTGATGTGGTGGCTACTTACAGTTCAAATGACAGTAACGAACTTTATGCATTACCATTAGAAAGTAGTGACTTTGACCCTGAATACATTGCAGTCGAATATGTAGAGGTTGAATACTACGAAGAACACTCAGGGGGTGGAATTTGGTTGTTGCTTGGAGCACTATTAGCATTAGGAGTGCGCCTCCTTAAAATGACAAAATAACAATAATTTAAGTTATTTAAGGGTATATAATTATGACTCAGTCAATGGACATACTACCGTATGGGAATATAATTTGACCTGATTTCAACTATCCTGATATGGTAAACCGATAAAAATAACAAAAAATCGCACCATTTATGAGGGACTCTACATGTCATCTGAAGCCATTGACAAAAGTAATGTCGAGATAAAAGCCGCTTATCTATCAGCTCAAGATTTGAAATTAGCCGCATCGTTGTTATACCAAGCCTATCATGACGATCCGGTATTTCTTGAAATATTTGCATCTGATAAAAGTGATTACGAACAGCGTCTTCGTGCAGCTATTCGTGAAGAGCTAAATGCTTTTTGGCAAGCAAAACAGCCAATGATAGGTTTGTATTTAGGTGAAACGATAGTGGGCGTTGCATGTTTGAATGACCCCGAAGAAGGTGTTTCATCTGAGCGATTTTGGCATTGGCGCCTGAAAATGTTGCTGGGTGCAGGGTACTTTAGTACGAAACAAATGATCGAAAAAGAAAAGGTTGTTTTAACTTCGGTCCCATTGAAAAAATTTCATATGTTATCTTTTATTGCGATACACCCTTTACATCAACATCATGGTTTTGGCCATTATTTAATGGCGGCCGTAAATTCTATTTTGGCAGAACATAAAGATAGTGAAGGTGTTGCTGTTTATGCTACAAGTAAAAAATATAAAGCTTTCTTTAAAGATGTGAACTATCAGTTCATTAAAGAGGTTGCAGTGGGTAATGTATCGGGTTCTTTGATGGTTTATTATCGAGAAACAGCCGAAAGTTAATCATTAGCCGTTTAAGCTCAATTTTCTGCAGTAAAGTAACATTACACTAGTATATAATTATCCTTTTATAATATTTATTATTTCAAGGGAATGATTATGGGCTACTGGTATTTAGCGTTAGCAATTGGTGCTGAAGTTATAGCTACAATGGCACTTAAAGAGTCAGATGGTTTTTCTCATGCTACTTCTAGTACCATTTGTGTTATTGGTTATGCTGCAGCATTCTATTTTCTGTCCTTAGTCCTCAAAACTGTGCCCATAGGTGTTGCTTATGCTATATGGGCGGGCATGGGAATTGTCTTAATTGCAGCCATTAGTGCTGTTTTATATGAAGAAACTCCAGACTTACCAGCGTTAATAGGTATGTTTTTAATTATATTAGGTGTAATAATTATTAATGTCTTTTCAAAAACAGTGGGTCATTAATCTAGAAATAATATTATATTATTTCGTGAAATTTAGTGTTGATGGTAAACACCAACCAAGCACTACTTCGAATAACACTTTCTAACTAATTTTATAATTGCCTAAATACACCCAAACAATGTAAGACATATCTTACATTGTTGTGAGAGATAATGTTTTTGATGTATGCATATATCATCGATAAATATATAAGTTATTGTTTTTGTTTGTTTTCTTTTTCCTTTCTTTGTTGGGCGTTTTTTTATACTTAAATTATTAAAAATCACCTGCTTTGAAAAGTTTGCATTTAGTCTACTATTATACCTGTCAGGAAGACAAAGGGATTACGAATAACGGTATGGATATACCAACAGGATGCTTAGATTAGCAAAGAGATAGGATGTCTCGCAAGGATAGAGGGAAAAATTGTCACGGAATGATCGTCAGGAAGATGAGTATAGACAATTGTTGTAACTAGGATAGTTACTTTTATGGATAATGTGGACAGCAAATGGTTTGCTAGGAAAGGCTAGGGACAGCTCTTTATGGATGAAACGGGATCATTATATATTTTTGCAGGATGCACATAAGCTAGTTATAGAAATGCGGTTCATTGAACCGCTTTTTTTTGCCTAAAATTTGCTAAACTAAAATTCCACTTAAAAAAAACAGTATGATCATAGCAATCTCATTAATAATCCGCTTATTTCTACTTGTTAAAACAACCAACTACTGTGTTATTTAATCATTATCGCTACAATTATGCCGCTTATTAGATAATGTAGAAGCATATTGTCGTCAACAACTAGTTTTATTAGTTAAATGCCTTTATTTGGCCATTTTTCGTGAGTATAGAGTAGGCCACCTAATTCAATTAATACTAATCCTTAGTTATTTATAAACTACTGCTAATGTCACTATAAGCAGAGATTTGATGAAGAAAGTCAGATAATCCCTTTGATAATTAAAAATATCAACATTGAATAAAACAAATCCTAATACAATTAATAATCAATTAAATTGGCATAAAAAGCTGATTTTCCTAAGGTTGCTTGACTACCTTTTAGAGAAAAGTTGTAGCCGCAAAGAGAGAAGTTGTTTTTGAAAGCGATATTTTTAATTAATGCTTTCGTGTCTAATGGCGAAAAGTAGGCATAAAAACCACTATCTATTGCGCTAACACGATAGGTTCTGATGGCAGCTTCTTTATTAAATGCAATCTCTTGACAGCTTTTATCGCCCTGAGCAGTGCCTAGGGTCCATGTGTCTTGATTATCTACTACATTGGCTGGCCAGTGGATAACAATCGCGTTTTCACCGGCTATCATGATGGAAAAGTTGTCTTGTAGTGTTAGTTTATGTTGAAAGCTTGCTTTTGCTTCTGTTGCTTCGCTTATTTTCTTATTTTGTGGAGTTATTGGCGTTGGACTAGAAAACATAAAAGGTAGTGCCAATGCTAATACCAATATTAAACTAAAAACTGAGACAGTGATTCGAGCATATTTTGTCTTAAAAAGTGCTAATCGAATTGATTCGCCAAGCTCGAGCTTATGTTGTGCATTCGCGCTAGAGTGGTTTGCTTCAGTAGTTGAAGTTACATGCTCAACGTTATCAGTAAAAGTTGTAGGCTGACTTTTAAATACTGATGGTTGATTAACATTAATGCCATTCATTGTCGGTTCAACACGTTTACTATTCTGAGCACTAATTTTTTGCTCTTGTTGAAAATCCGATAAATTAACTGGACCGTTATAACCAAGTATATAGCTGCTTTGGTTTTTACCTGGATAAGTTAATAACAATAAAGCGAAGAAAAAGGGAATTAATAATAACCAATAGGCACTGGTAAACCCGGTAAAAATAATAATTAAACCTGTTACTAAAAAGCTACTTGCAGGACCTAGGAGTAAATTGTTATGAAGTTTTGCATCATTGAGTCTACGTTTAGCTGTTGCTAAAGATATGGATGAGCATAATAGTAGTATGGAAATAGTGCCTACTTTAAAGTCAGTAAAGCTCTCATTGAGCATAATAAAAGCAAGAACGATTGAAAAATTAATTACAGTAAAACGTGGTCGGTTATCAAAACCGTGCCAGCAAAATAGTGACTTGATAAGTTGCACAAAACCTCCGGAAATCAGTTGGTTGTATCGAATTGGATACTAGTTTTAAAAATATGAGAATAAAAATCCAATGAGAATGGGCAAGGGTAACCAATTTTTCCTGTAAAGTCAGTCTATCTAAGAGATTTGTTTATTCATATATAGCCATTTATCGGTTAATGAACCGCATTTTTATGGTCATCGTAAAACTATAGAGTTTAATCCCAATATTACTCATTATCTGCTCATTGTTACTGATTAAAATAATCAAATACTACATTAATGATCCGCTATTTCTACACTTAAAGTAGGTGACTAATTTTATGAAATTTGTGTTAGTAATGATATTTCATAAATCAAAGGGATAATTAAAATGAAAAAGCGACATTACGTCGCTTTTTTTATGTCTGCTAGTTTATTTTCACACTCGGTATGGAGGCGTGTCGATATTATCAAGTTTGTAACCACGTAATGTCATCGTGCCATGATATGTAGATTCGCCATCACCACTAAATTCAAAATCGAAGTAACTGATCCAATGGGGTCCAAAGCGCTTTGAAAATCTAAACCGACTTGATAGGCGTCCAATCGCCAAAAACTGTAAATTCTCTTGTTTACAATAACTATCAGCATGGGAGCGAGCGTACTCAGCAACTTTTCGCAAATATACGAAATACCAGAAGAGTAGCCCTATAAAAAGTAAATAGTAAATATTTTCCATGAGAATGCCTATTATTTAAAAAGTATGCCAATGGCTTTTGCCAAACTTGGGCTGCGTTTTGGGGAACGAATGGCTTGCAATATTACGGGGCGTATCATTGGTATTGCAACTAAATCTTTAAATATTGCCGAAAATAACTCGTAATCATTATCTTTTATCAACTGCTCTAAGTAGACAAAAAGAATATCTTCATCATTTAATACTGACCATAAACGACCCGCTATAATAATAAGAATTTCATCTTCTAGGGCATTATCTTTGATTAATGTAATGAGGAATTTCTGACTAAAGGGGTGTTGTGTACTTGATGCAAGTGCACGTAACAATGCAACAGTAGCGGTGTTGTTTTTATTAACTTTATCTTGTTGATAACGTGTTATTATTTGTTCTATAACTTCTGCTGGTAAAGTCATGTTTTCAAGCGCTGAACATAATGGTACTAGTACTTGTTCAGGCACAGAATTAATAGCCTTGACTAAAATTTCGCTATTGTTTGCTTCATTTAATCGAAAAGAAAAGTCGGATAAACCTTGCACGCCAATCTCTTGCCAAGCATCCCATCCGTTCACACCCGACAGGTAACTTTGTGCAGGTGCATAAAACTTGCTGGCAGCTTGTTTAAGGGATGTTGATACAACACTATTTACTGCGGCTAATTTGTACTGCGCGGGTGTAAAGTGATAAGGGTTTTTCTTAAGTAACGCCTCTTGTTGTTCGGTTGGATTTACCGTGAGGTTTTCACCTAGTGCTTCAATAATAATAGCAATAAAATGATTTCTGGCACCTTGGTTTAATAAGCCACGTTCGTCTAATGGAAGTTTGATAAACCATAAGTAAGGGCTAGATGATCGTTTTTGCCAAAATGCGATAGCAAGCAGTGCATGACCTTGGGTAGGAAATGGGTAGGGAAGCTCGGCCGCTTCAATTTTTTCAAATTGTTCTTTTGATATTTTATCTACACGACGACCAATATCGAAAATACGGTATTGAGAGTCAGATAAGTTCAGTAATGCTGATATTGAAGAAATAGTTTCCGAAGATTTACTCATAGAATAATACTGTTGCCATTAAAAGTTGCTAGAATTAAGTATCCGTTGTTAAGACGCATTATTATAGAGATAATAGCGTTTTAACTCCACCGTTAATCATTTATACCAATTAACAGAGGGCGCTTTTCTAATGTTTTTTGTAGTGAATCCTTGATGTTTAATCACCGCTAGCAAGTACTGTATAATTAAAAATCTTGTACACGCACTTATGATAAGACATTGATATAAGGCATTGATACTTAATTGTAATAACAGGAATAGTATCAATGTATGAGTTACAACAATGAATATTAATGGCTGACGCTAAAGGATAGCTAATGATATTCACTAATATGAGAAGAATACACTAGCATGACAATTAAAAATGCCGGTACGGTAATTGTTGAAAAACCTGTATTAAAAATTTTATATCAAGATGAGTACCTAGTCGCGGTTGATAAACCCGCAGGGCTTTTTGTGCATCGTAGCTTTATGGACAAAGATGAAATTTACTTTGCCTTACAGCTTCTACGCGATCAAATTGGCCAATATGTTTATCCTCTACATAGACTTGATAGGCCAACATCAGGTGTTTTGCTCTTTGCTTTAACCCAAGAGGTTGCGCGTACAATGGGTCTGGCTTTTAGCGAGCGAAAAATACAAAAAACCTACTATGCGTTAACACGAGGACATTTGTTAGGTGAAGGTCTAATTGACTATCCGTTAAAAGAAAAGCTTGATGATTTAGGGGATAAAAATGTTAGTCGTGACAAAGAAGCACAAAGTGCGAGCACTAATTACCAGTCGGTTGCCATAGCGTCATTACCGCTGCCATTAGGTAAATATTCAAGTGTGCGTTATTCGTTAATTAAATGTCAGCCTCAAACTGGGCGTCGCCATCAAATTAGGCGTCACCTCGCGCATTTACGCCACCCTATAATCGGCGATATAAATTATGGTGATAATAAACAAAATCCATTTTTTGGTGAGCACTTCGGTTTTAAACGTTTAATGCTGATAGCTAAACAAGTCAGTTTTCTGCATCCTGTTACAGCGCAGCCGGTGACGATTGAAGCAGAATTTGATTCACAATGGCAGCAAGTATTCAGTGAATTTGATTGGTAACACTAAACACGTTTAATACCCTGTAAATCGAGTGTCTTCGAAGTTATCCCCGTTGAATTAATTTGGGCCACTAATTTGTACAGAGTTAAAATCTTGAGCAATTAATTTACTATAACTGTGAGTGGGTCTTTTTGTTGTGTATTCACTTTTTAGACTGTCATTGTATGCGTTGTTTTTTGGCCCTCTAATTTCGACCGCATTGACAAAGTATGGGCTTTGATAACTTGCACGATGTGCTGCAAAAGCTAACATCATTTGTTGATCTTGTGTCATTCCACGGTTTAACAAACTAAGCATTAAATAATGATCTGATATAAGTGGCTTTTTCGCAACGACTAATTTAGGTGTGGTATTACAAGCCGATAATAATGTAACAATTAGAATAGCGATCAATATGGATAAATTTTTCATAAAGTTTGTGGTGTTTAAGAATACTTATTATTACTATCGCAAAGGTTATGCCAATTGTAATTTTGACTCAGTATAGGTTGTTTCTTCTAAGGGAGGTTTTTTGTTAACATTATGATTTTATGTTTAATTTTTTTGCTTTAATATTGACTAGAAAATTTAGAGACTATTATATTTATTGAGATAATTAACAAAAATCTTTTGGTGATTTTAAGTGATAGGTAATGTGTCAAAAAAACAGCACTTTGCAAAGCCACACAATAATTTATTAAATAAAATTGTGTGGCTTTGTTATAAAATTAGCTAGTTACTCTTCAGAAACAGAGCGAAGCAAGGCATTAATACCTACTTTTGCACGGGTTTTAGCGTCAACTTTTTTAACTATTATCGCTGCATATAAACTATAGGTGCCACATTTAGAAGGTAAGTTACCTGGCACGACTACTGAGCCTGCAGGCACTCGACCATAATGAACTTCGCCAGTTTCTCTATCATAAATACGGGTACTTTGACCGATATAGACACCCATCGAAATTACAGCGCCTTCTTCCACTACTACGCCTTCTACAATTTCAGAGCGGGCACCAATAAAACAGTTGTCTTCAATAATGGTTGGTCCCGCTTGCAATGGTTCAAGAACACCGCCAATACCAACGCCACCAGATAAATGTACGTTTTTACCAATTTGGGCACAAGAACCGACAGTAGCCCAGCCGTCAACCATACAGCCTTCATCTACATAGGCACCGATGTTAACAAAGCTTGGCATTATCACAACATTCTTACCAATATAGCTACCGGTACGTACAGAAGCACCCGGCACAACTCTTACACCGTCAGCAACAAAGTCAGCGTGGCTATAATCAGTATATTTCATCGGAACTTTATCGAAAAATTTACTTTCTGCTCCATCGATGACTTCATTATCCCAAATTCTAAATGAGAGTAATACCGCCTTTTTAAGCCATTGGTGAACAACCCATTCACCGGCAATTTTTTCTGCTACTCGAGCTGAACCGTTATTTAATGCTGCTAATGCATCCAAAACTGCTTGTTTTACTTCAACGGAAACACTGGCTGGACTAATGTTCATGCGATCTTCGAACGCTTGGTCAATAATTGTTTGTAATTCTAACATCATAATTCCTAATATTAATTTGGTAAAATTTGTCGCTGGCTATCATTGCAAAGCATAGCTTCTAATGAGGCTTTTTGCGCATCAGTTAATGATTGATTGTCATTGTTTGAAATCGTAAATACATCTTCAGCTTTTTCACCAAATGTGGTGATTTTAGCTGAATGTATTTGGATATTACATTTTTGAAAAATAGCGGCAATATTTGCTAATAAACCGGGATGATCTAAGGCTACAATTTCTAGCATAGTACGGTTTTTTGCTGCTCCTTTAATATAGCTGACATGCGTTGGTACTTTAAATTGTCGAAATCTTTTTGCCAATGGTTTTGGCTTTATTCTGATTTGCTTTGAGGCTAATTTAACACTTAAAGAACGCGCTATACTCAAGGCTCTAGCGCTATCATTAATGGCTTTATTGCGATTGTCTAACACTACAAAAGTGTTGGCCGTATAGCCAGATTTATTGGTCGTGATTTTTGCATCATGAATTGAAAGCTTTTTCGCGCCCAGTAATGAGACTATATTGTAAAATATATTGGGTTTATCTTTCGTATAAACGAATACTTCTGTACCACCACGATAAGGTTTTGGACTAATAATGACCAAAGGCTTATCTTTGTTGTGTTCTAATATGTGTTTAAAGTGCCAAGCGATCTGTTCAGGTGAATAGCGTAAAAAGTAATCCGCTTTAAACTCTTTCCACAATTGTTTCAATCGTTCTTGATCTATGGTTTCAGCTTTTAAAATAGCTATGGCTTGTTGTTGATTCTCTCTAATCTTTGCTCTTAAATCGACAGGCTTTTCAAGGCCACGTCTAAAGGCACGCTTAGTACTGTAATATAAATCTTCTAGTAAGTTAGCTTTCCAACTATTCCACAAACTTTCGTTGGTTGCTCTCATGTCGGCAACAGTTAAACAATACAAATAGTCAAGGTGAGCTTCATCACGCACAATTTCTGCGAAAGTTTTAATAACTTCCGGATCAGAGATATCTCTTCGCTGAGCGGTAACTGACATTAATAAATGTTTTTCTACTAACCAAGCGATCATTCGGCCATCGTGATCACCTAATTTATGGATTTTAGCAAAATCTAACGCGTCAATCGCGCCAAGTTTAGCATGGTCGCCACCACGACCTTTGGCGATGTCGTGAAATATTCCGGCAAAATATAACAGTTCTGGTTTTCGTACACGTTGGACAATTTTGCTACACAACGGGTATTCTTTATTATGTTCAACTTGACTAAAACGATACAAGTTTTTCAATAAACGAAAGCTATGTTCGTCGACTGAGTATGCATGAAATAAATCGAATTGCATTTGGCCGACAATATTGCGCCAAAGTGGTAAATAGGCTCCAATAATAGAGTGTCGGTGCATTAAGGTAAATGCTAATCCTAAGCCGCGAGGGTGCTTGATTAGCGCGATAAATATTTCACGGCAGCGTGCATAGTCGATCATACCTGAAACTAGACGGCGGCGGGCATTACGCATCAAGCGTAAAGTCTCAGGGTGTAAATCAGTAATTTCTTTATGTTGAGCGATCAGTAAAAACATTTCCATGATCATGGTAGACCGAGTAAAAACCCGCTTATCACAAACCTTGATTTGACCATCGATAATGACAAAATCGTCATTGAGTACAATTTCTTTACTGTGTTTCTTTTCGTTTAAAATAGCGTATTCAAAATGCTGTAATAGCATTCTATTAAGCTCTGAAACTCTTGATATTATGCGGAAAAAGCGTTTCATCATACGCTCAATAGCGAGCTTGCCACCATCACCAAAGCCCATTAACTCAGCAACATCGGCCTGATAATCGAAAAGTAAGCGGTTTTCATTACGCCCGGCGATAAAGTGCAATGCACAACGCATACGCCAAAGGTAATCTTGACATTCTAAAAGCTCGAAAAATTCATTACTGGTTAAGTAGTGATGGTCAATAAGTTGCTCAAGGGTATCAGCCATAAAATGGCGTTTGGCAACCCAACCAATAGTTTGAATATCACGCAAACCACCAGGATTAGATTTGAGGTTAGGTTCAAGTGTATACGATGCACCATGGTATTGCTGATGGCGCTGGTATTGTTCATTACGTTTGGCAATAAAGAATTTTTCAGAAGTCCAAAATATGTCTTCAATTAACAAGGGTTGTAATTGAGTTACTAAGGCTTGATTACCACAAATTTGTCGCATTTCAAGTAAGTTTGTTGCGATGGTTACATCATCTATAGCTTGATTTAGACATTCTTTAATACTACGAACACTATGGCCAATATCAAGTTTTACATCCCAAAGTTGAGTAATAAAGGCTGATATTTTATCGGCTAAGTCATCAGCGATGACATCTTGAGTAATTAATAGAATATCAACATCAGAGTAAGGATGAAGCTCTTTTCGGCCATAACCACCAACAGCAACTAAACTGATTTGAAATTCATCTAAATGATGCTGGCACCAAAGTTTGGTTAAAATGAGATCGACATAAAAAGCTCTTGCTGCAACAAGCGAGGTAACCTCACTAACGGGAAATTGTTCTTTTTGCCACTGGTGAAATTCATTACTCAGTGAACAAATTTGCGAGCTACTTAATGGTGGGGCACTAATGGCAAGAGCGTCACTGTATTTTTCTGGAATTAATGATGTAGTATTCAACAATAAACTCTCATATTTTTAATTAAGATTGCCGTTAGCCTTACACTTATACCAATCTCACTAACTATGTGATCTTTTCTACGGGTTAAAATAGCTAACTATTTCGTTATTTCCCTGGATACAAAGTAAAACACCTAGTTAATGAAAATGATATTACAATAACTCTAATAAGTTACTGTGTAATAAGTACTTTAATTGTGCAGTATACGCGCTATGGTATCATCTTTGCGTAAGGTTAATATTTCACAGCCTGTTTTGGTTACTACAACGGTATGTTCCCATTGCGCTGATTTTTTACCATCCAAAGTATATACCGTCCAATTGTCTTCTTTATCAAGCAAAGTATTGGCGCGACCTAAATTAATCATAGGTTCAACGGTAAAGCACATGCCTTCTTGCATCTTTTCACTGTCATTATTTTTATAGTGAACAATTTGCGGCTCTTCATGAAATTCTTTGCCGATACCGTGACCACAATATTCTTTAACTATTGAATAACGTCCCGATTTTTTGATGAATTTTTGAATTGCTGTGCCAATTTCACCAAAAGTATTACCTGGCTTAACTTTTTTAAGGCCAACATAGAGCGATTCTTGGGTGATTCGACAAAGACGATTATCTTCAGCAGACGTTTCGCCAATTAAAAACATTTTACTGGTATCGCCATGGTAACCATCTTTAATAACCGTAATGTCGATATTGATAATGTCACCGTCTACTAATGGCGTATCATTTGGAATACCATGACAAACCACGTGATTAACAGAGGTACAAATGGATTTTGGAAAATTGTGGTAATTTAAAGGTGCAGAAATTGCATTTTGCACCTTGTCAGTATATTCCGCACATAGGGTATTAAGCTCATCAGTGGTAATACCTGCTTGAACGTGAGGTTCGATCATTTCTAATACATCTGCAGCAAGCTTCCCTGCAATTCTCATTTTCTCTATTTCTTGCTGATCTTTAATCGTAATTGTCATAAAACCTCAAATGTGACGCTGTAAATTATGTAATAAGGGTAAATTATATAGCTACTTAATCCATAGTCTCACTAACATGAAAAATATTACTATCGTAGTTAAAAATTAATTATTGCTGATTTTACCTGCTTTTTATACCTTTGCCCAATCGTAAAACGTTAGCGTTAATAATTAGATGTTATATAGTGAGTATTTAATAAGCAAAGCGCTAGTGTAATGTAGTTAGGTAAAGTAGATGGAGCAACAGCGAAACACCATTTAAAATTATTTCAGTTCAGTTATATAATTATTCCGCTATGCTCGTTGAATAATGTCTGTAAAACTATGGCGTTAAATAATGAATGATGGCAATGTTCGATTGCCATCAATTTTATTATGATAAGTTTTCTAGCTCAATCTTAACCGCATCGATAATGGACTCAGGACTTTCTAGATAAAGATTGTGATTTAATAACACTAAACTTTCATTACAAGCTAAGAGCATCGCTGGAATAGCTTGCGTACCAATTATTTCCTGAATTTCAATAATGTCATGAATAGCAAACTCGGCATCTTTAGTCAGTTTATTAGATTGTAGACATTTTGCTGGTGGTGACAATTTCAGTTCGTCAATAATATCATTCACACTTTCTTGATCAGTTAATTCGTTGCCTAAAACAAAGTGTGCATATTGTAATTTAGTCAATAACTCAAAGGCAGATTTTGCCGATTTGTTTTGCACCCAAGCCATTAAGTTAGCCGCTAACGTAGAGTCTTTAGAATAATTGAGGGTATCAATGTAATTGGCACCAAAAGTTACCTGACTGAATTCTCGAACGGCAGCAATGGTTGTGGGTGTTACTTTATTGTCACCATCGTAATAACCTACGTGCATAGCTCTAAGTGTAATAGCTGGAAAAGCACTTAATACTTTTTCAACTAATACTGTAGAGGCATAGCTCCAAGGACAATGACTATCGTAAATATAAAAAAGTTCTGCGTTTGGTGTATTCAATGACATGATTTAATTAGCTTGATGAAAAAAGTAAGTTAATTTTAACTCGCTGGTATTAAAGATCCTAGTCATTAGCAAAATAAAATATCATTAGGGTAAATTTCAAGCTAAAAGCTAGTCAATTGCTTGTGTTTATGGTATAAAGTGCGCCGTTAAATTGTTTGTCTGAATCTTCAATGGTTTTTTCAAATATTTTTAGCATTAAAAGGGTATTGAAAAAATTCAATACATTAAAACTAAACTCACATACATC
>TARA_R110000744_G_scaffold9726_2_pt1 | contig 15227 bp, 8 predicted proteins | sample TARA_R110000744 | Tara Oceans TARA_R110000744 (sample SAMEA4398083) | marine metagenome | biome: Polar Biome; feature: [DCM] deep chlorophyll maximum layer (ENVO:01000326); material: water (ENVO:00002006), including particulate matter (ENVO:01000060) such as... | depth 36 m | reverse complement strand
GGTAATTATTACTTTTATAAACTATTTAATTATATTATATTATGAAAAATGAATTCAAAGCGCCAGCAGACTGGCAAAGTAAAGATAGAACTTACCTTATAAAAGGTAAAGACACTCCGGTTGTAAATGTAATACCGGCTAAACACACAAGAAGAAAACCTTTATTATGGTTTGACCCAGAAAAAGGATATGAAAGAGAGTTAAGATATGCAACTAACCAAGCGTCTCCTTTTGTTGATGAACAAAACGGAACGGTTACCTTAGGTCATATAGCTCTTAGAAACGGATCCTTAACGGTTCCTGCTAGAAATAGAAATTTGCAACTTTTACTATCACTATACCATCCACTGAGAGACATTGTTTATCAAGAGTTTCAACCAGAGGCTATAGCGGTAAATCAAGTTGATTGGATTGAATTAGAAATGGAAGCTCTTAATTTAGCTGTTTCACTAGAAGTAGATGAGGCAGAAGCTATACTTAGAGTTGAACAAGGGAGTAAGGTTTCAAAACTATCTTCTAAAGAGATAAAAAGAGACTTGCTTTTATACGCTAAAAGAAATCCACAAACTTTTATACAACTAGCAAAAGATGATGACGTACAACTAAGAAACATAGGTATTAAAGCTGTTGAAGCAAAACTAATTAAACTGTCTAACGATCAAAGACACTTTACTTGGGTTAGCAGTAAGAAAAAACTATGTACTGTACCTTTTGAAGAACACCCATACTCAGCTTTAGCTGCATGGTTGAAAACAGACGAAGGTTTAGAAGTGCTGAAATCCATTGAAAAAAGATTAAAATAATAATCAATTTGTAGTAGCAGTCGCTCTACGGGGCGATTGCATACTATAAACAAAAACAAATTATGGTCAATATAGATAACGTATATCAAAAGGTTTTATCAATTGCAAATAAAGAACAGAGGGGTTATATAACACCTTTGGAATTTAACCTGCTAGCTAATCAAGCTCAACAAGATGTTTTTGAGCAATACTTCTATGACCTAGGTGCTTTTAGTAGAATTCCCGGTAATGATAGTACGTACTCTGACACGGTTGATTTGATTAAAGAAAAGATAGATGTATTTGAAAAATACAGACAACCTGTTACATTGGGAGCTTATGGTGCTGCCACTTTGCCAGATTACTACAGAATGGGTGAGCTATACTACTCATGTGCTGGTGGTTATGTTGAGGTTGAAAAGATAAATCAAAACGACATACACCATATTCAAAACTCACCACTAACTTCCCCTACGCTGAAAAGACCTGTTTACGTGAGAACGTCAGGATCTACAGAGATTAATAGAAATAGATCAATCCAAATTTATCCAACAACCATAGCATCAACTGCTACTGTTGTGTGTAACTATATAGCTAAACCAGCTACGGTATCTTGGGGTTACACTGTTGTAGACGAACAAGCGTTGTACAATGCTGGAATAACTACACATTTTGAGCTACATGATTCAGAAGAAAGTGAATTAGTTATTAAAATATTACAATTAGCTGGAATTATAATTAAGGATCCTGCTCTATATCAAATGGCTTCACAAGAAAACCAAATTAACGTACAACAAGAAAAACAATAAGATATGCCACTACTATTAGGAACTCATCAGCAATACTACGGGTCACAATCATTTACTGGAAATGGATCACAAACTGCGTTTGTTTTAACTTTCCCAAGTAACGACATAGGTTCCAACACTAACCCAACAATGCCACTTAGTTCTGGAGAGTTTACTATATACGTTAATGGAGCTACATACCTAGGTATAACCACTTACAGTGCTAATAATTATACCGTAACTTTTGCTGGTGCTCCTGCCAGCGGAGCGGTTATCGAGGTTGTTTTAAATACTCCGGAGCTTGGTAACTACCAACATATATCACTACAAACTATAATAAATAACTTCATAATATCTTACGTTGGTGAAGAGAAAATAATACCTAAAGTTAGAAGATCAGATGTTGCTTACCACGCTCAACGTGGGTTACAAGAATTAAGTTATGATACTTTAAGATCTGAAAAATCACAAGAAATAGAATTAGCGCCTACTTTAAAAATGGCACTACCTCATGATTATGTTCACTACGTTAAGTTTTGCTGGAAAGATAGTGCTGGTATAGAACGAACAATATATCCTGCTAGAAAAACTAGCAACCCTACAGCTATATTTCAAGATGGCTCTTTTGGTTATACTTATGATAGTAGCGGTAACCTAGCCACAGCCTCTCAGTCAGACACTTGGACGCAGTTCAGTGGATCAGTATCATCAAGCTCTAGCACTGGAACTTCAGATGACACAGACTCAGACACAGCTTACGTTGAAGGAAGAAGATATGGTATAACACCAGAAAATGCACATGTCAATGGTGTATATTTTATAGATCACGCAAAAGGGTATGCACACTTTAGCTCAGATCTTAATGGTAAAACAATTCAACTAAAATACATTAGTGATAGTTTAGGTACTGAAGATGAAATGATCGTACACAAGTTTGCTGAAGAGGCTATGTACAAACACATTGCTCACGCTATATTAGCCACTAGAGTTGGTGTTCCAGAATACATAGTTGGTAGATTTAAAAAAGAAAGATCTGCAGCTATAAGAACAGCTAAGCTAAGATTATCAAACTTTAAACCAGAAGAAATTCGTCAAGTACTAAGAAATAAGTCTAAACAAATAAAATAACTTTATATGCCAGAAATTACACATCATTTTCGAGCGGGTAAAATGAACAAGGATCTGGACGAAAGACTAGTTCCAGACGGAGAGTATAGAGATGCTATGAACGTTGAGGTTTCTTCCTCAGACGGTGCAAACGTTGGTGCTGTTCAAAATATAATGGGTAATAATCAAAGATCTTTTGTTAGCCAAGCTGGTCAAAAATGTATAGGCTCAATAGCTTACGGTAAAGGTGATTTTATCATTTGGTTTATATATGGCCCAGTTATAGCTGGAGAAGGTAGACACTCTATAGTTCAATACATACCTGGCTCAGACACTGTGCATCCTATATTAGTAGACAACTATCAAGCTAAAAGAACCAGCCTTGGTCAAGTCGCAGGAACAACATTAAACACTTCAAGTGTAGGAACTGTCAGACATGATATGACTGTAACAGCAACATCACCTAGTGGTACAGCTTATTACCCTATTGGAACTAAAGTTGTTAGTATTTCTGGAAACGCAATAACAACTTCAGCAGCTCCAACATCAACTATACCAAGTGGTACTGATATATACTTTAAAATAGAAAGTGTATTAAAGTTCACTTCTTCACATATTACAGGTATAAATATAATCGATGGTATTCTTTTTTGGACAGACGGTATAAACGAACCAAAGAAAATACATATTAAAAGAACTCAATTAGGGACACCCAATATACTAAACCATACTTTACATTATATTGATGGTGAGGTTGCCACTCCCACTGTTCAAAACGTTAGGAGATACATAAGAGAAAGAGATATAACGGTAATAAAGAAAAACCCAGAGTTTGCTCCAATACTAAACATGTCTAACACTAAGAGAATTAACTTAAATGGAGGTAACATAGTTGTTGAGAGTACGGTTAATAGAACTTTTGTTAATGGCAGTGGAGATCCTTTGACCCCGCCAACATCATTGAGTTTAACTTTTCAAGGTGCTGCACCAGACTATCGAATTGGTGATATATTAATATTAAGCTCTAGTTTAGATGATCAAGACTTTGATGATGAGTATGAAGTAAGAGTAGAAGTTACATTTGCTAGTAATAGCAATGCTGGTTGGGTTGTTAACTTATTATCAATACACGAGGGTGTTAACGCGGCTCTAACTACTTGGAACGTTAAGTTAAAACAAGATAAACCTATGTTTGAGTTTAAGTTTCCTAGGTTTGGTTATAGATACAAGTATGAAGATGGAGAATATTCTGCTTTTTCACCTTGGTCTGAAACAGCTTTTTTACCTAGTGAGTTTGATTACAATCCTTACAAAGGTTATAATTTGGGCATGACAAACACGTTAAGATCTTTATTGGTAAAAGAATTTAACAAGGGCGTAAACACTTCTAATCCTAGAACTCCTGACGGGGTTGTTGAAATAGATATACTATATAAAGAGTCAAACAACAATAACGTATACACTGTTAAGACAATAAAGAAGAAAGGTAAGAAAAACTTACCAGATGCAGAATGGACAGCTGATGAGTTATCTATTGAATCTGAATTAATATACGCTACAGTTCCAGCTAATCAAGCTCTAAGACCTTGGGATAACGTTCCATTGACAGCTAAAGCTCAAGAGATAACAGCTAACAGGATACTATACGGTAACTACACACAGAATTACAACATGGTTAACCAAGAAGGTAAAGTATCACCTTTGTTTAACTTAAATATATCCCCTTATCAAGCTTCAATAGCTAAGACACCTTCAAAATCCTTAAAGTCTCAGAGAACATATCAAATGGGTATTGTTTATAGAGATAGATACGGTAGAGAGACACCTGTTTTTACTGACAAATCAGGAACAACAACACTAGCTAAATCTAATGCTACAGAATACAACAGAATAAATATAAGTATGTTAAATGGAGCTCCTACTTTTGCAGAGAGCTTTAAGTACTTTATAAAAGAAACTTCTAACGAGTACTACAATTTAGCTATGGATAGATACTATCTAGCTGAAGATGGTAATGTTTGGTTAAGTTTCCCTAGTTCTGAAAGAAATAAAATACAAGAAGATACTTTTTTGATATTAAAGAAACAACACTCTAGCGATGAATTTGTTGAAGAGGATGCTAGGTATAAAGTTGTAGCTATATCAAACGAAGCGCCATCGTTTTTAAAGATAAAGAAACAATCATTTGGAACTATATCTAACGGAGGTGATGATACAATAGAATCAACAGGTTACCCGCAAGAAGGGTTTAACTTTTTTCACTTAGATAAAGATGATTTTGAAGAAAGCACACTAGTAGACACCAAGTCTCTGTCTGACCTTGTAGTTAGATTTAGAGGAGCATCGTCAATATCAAAGTGGTACGACGTAACCTCTATATCACTAAACGGTGGAAGTAACGACAGGTATGTTGTTAGAATAGAAGGTCAATTTGGTGAAGATGTTGACACTGTAACAGGTGGTGGCTCTGCTACTACGGCTGTTAGAAAAGGTATTAGTGTTGAAATAGCTAGAGAGGTTAGTAAATCTAAGCCTGAGTTTGAGGGGAGATTTTTTGCTAAGATATATAGAGATTACACATTAGAAAAAAATATATTATCTGGACCACAAGAAGCTGAGTACACGGTTACTACAGCTAGAAGAATACCGTACCTTCAAAGAAATAGCCACGCTAATAGAAACTGGTGGCGAGGAAGTTGGTTTAATTTTAATCAAACCTCTCACGGAGCAAACTCTGGTTGGTTTGTAGATAAAATGAAGCCTGATGGTAGTTCTGCTGGAGTAGGAGCTCAAGTTGGTACTAATAGAATAGATGTGTCATTTGCAGGTATTTGGCCAGAAGGACCAAATTTTGGAGTTGGTTATTCTACGCATACCGATCAACTAGATTTTGTTAAAAAACTAGATACTGTTGGTGCTAAATTTAGATTTCAAGATGATCCAGATCAAACTGTTTACACAATAGTATTAACTAGTAGAAAATCAAGGATTAGAAACTATCAAGATAGATCTTCTAGCACTAGGTTTGATGATGGTTCAAACAAAAGAGAAAGATTTAAACTTACTATAGAGCCAAATATAGGTAGTGGGCCTAGTGGATATACGCCGGCTGTAAACAACGTTTATGGCGGACCAAACAATACTGGTGATACCATGGAGTTTTTAGAAGAATACTTTGAAGAAGATTCGTTTACTAGTAACAACCCAGCTATATGGGAGACAGAACCTAAAGAAGATGTAGGTTTAGATATATACTATGAAATTAGTGATGCCTTCCCAATATCTGAGCATGCTAATACTAAGAGTCTAAGTTGGTTTAACTGTTACTCATTTGGTAATGGTGTAGAATCTAATAGAATAAGAGATGACTTTAATGCTATCACTATAGATAAAGGCCCTAGAGCTTCAGCAACGCTAGCTACGCCTTATGAAAGAGAATTGAAAGGTAGTGGTTTAATATTCTCTGGAATATATAACTCAACAAGTGGTGTCAACAATACTAATCAGTTTATACAAGCTGAAGCTATAACTAAAGATTTAAACCAAGCTTATGGCACAGTGCAAAAGCTACACACTAGAGATAACAACGTTGTCGCACTATGTGAAGATAAAATACTAAAAATATATTCTAATAAAGATGCTCTTTACAATGCTGACGGAAGCTCTAACTTAGTTTCAAGTAATAAAGTTTTAGGCACGTCAGATCCATTCGCAGGTGAGTACGGTATATCTATGAATCCAGAGTCATTTGTGGCTAAAGATTTTAGAGCTTACTTTACTGATAAAAACAGAGGTGTGGTATTAAGATTGTCTATCGATGGAATGACACCGATATCTATGCACGGAATGCAAGATTACTTTAGAGATAAACTAGCTACATCTGAAGTTGTTATTGGAACTTATGATGATAAAAAACAAGATTACAACTTAACATTTACTCATAACCAAACTCGAAGAAGTTCTCCAACAAACGAAACAATAACTTTTAGTGAGAAAATAAAAGGTTGGACTTCTAGGAAGTCATTTATACCTGAGTCTGGTGTTAGTTTAAACAACGAATATTATACTTTTTGGAGTGGTGAAATATGGCAACACTACACTAACCAAACTAGAAACTCTTTCTTTGGATTAACTAGAGTTGATTCAGAGGTTACTTTATTACTTAACGACGCCCCTGAGTTGATCAAGAGTTTTAAAACTTTAAACTACGAAGGTACTGAGCAATATATAAAGCCAGTGACTAATGACGGTCAATACTTTAACAACACTCTTAAATATGGTTGGTACTTAGGTGATATTCATTCTAACTTACAAACAGGATCTATTCTACAGTTCAAAGAGAAAGAAAATAAATACTACAATTTTATACACGGTGATTACACTACGTTGGCTAATTTAGATACGAAAGAATTCTCTGTTCAAGGACTAGGAACCGCTACTGTAACTGGAGACACTTTAGTTGCATACACTTTAACAATAGAAGAAAACAACGATTAACTATGGCATTAACTAACTGTACGATAAGCAAAGGTACTCTTACTAAAATAGGTGGTCAGAACATTGGTGCTGATAACATAAATCTTATTATAACACCAAGCGTTCACTTTTCTGTAACAGCTAGTAATTTCACCGTTGGCACATTACCAACTGGCGTAGACTCTATAACTATAACGGACATTGGAACACCTGGAGCATTTACTAACACTTTAAATGTTTTGGTTAACCTGACTGACTCTTTTTCTATGCCAGCAGCGGATACTACAATAACAATAGATGTTGATGGAGCTGCTGATAAAGGTGAAGTTATACAAAAAACTGTATTTTTAACAGAAGTCCCTGCTAGTGGAAGTAACTTCGCGCAATCGTTTAACTCTGGACCTGGAATATTAGAAGACTCAAACACTAATTACGGCACTAAAACAGTTGGAGATAATATAGTTATATTCACAAGAACCTTAACATGTTCAACTGGCTATTACTTTCCAGAAGAACCTAGCTATGTAATAACTAGTAACGACTCTACACACATACCTAGGTACACTGTTGAAACAACAAGAACTTATTTAGACGATGGTAGTAACGATCTACCTCTTCAAGTTATAGCTTTTAAAGTAGAGTATTTAGTTCCTAATGATAACGTTACAGCTGCTGATTTAGACACTATAACTTTCTCAGCTACAGCCGCTATTATATACGCGCCAACTAGAGAGATAACAAACTTTCAATTTGACACAACCAACATACCGTCAAGGGGTGGTGTTAAAGTTTTTCAAATATATGGTACTGCCGGTGCGGCTTATAACTTAAACGTTGTTGATGCTGCTACTACTGTTTTAGTTACTAATGGGGTTCATAGTAATCAAGTAATAGGGCCTAAAGGTTACAATGCACACACAGTTACTTTTGGTTCATCTTTCGTAGGTGGTTCTTATATAGATGTAACATACAACGTAACTATAACAATAGCAACATCATCGCCAACAACTTCACTAGGATCTAATATATCAACAACTACACCTATGTATACGGTTTCACAAAAGCAAAACGTAGTGTTAACATTGACAAGAAGCGGATATGACTTCGGTACTATATCAGTACCAACAACTGCTTTTAAATCATTTGTACCTGGTTATGAGTTTGGAGATTTAGAAACTAACAACTCTATACCTTGGTTATTTACAGCTACAGCACCAAGTGGTACTATAGTTAAAAGAAGAGATCCTTTAGATACAGATTTTACTACTGTTGGCGGAGGAGCTTCAGGATATGAGTTTGCTCTTGTTAAAAATACCGTAACACAAACTAGCTCTACAGTGCTTACTCTAGACTTAGACGTAAGCGTGTTAGACGTTGGAACCGCTAGCAAGTCTTTAGTTTTAGACTTAGATAATATAATAAATTCACCTAGTAGTGTATTTGCCCAGTCAAATGTTGCTGTTGCTAACAACACTGCTAAAACAATATATTTAACCTCTTCAGATGAAAACGAAGATACACCAACGTACTCTATAGTTGCAACACCAAGTAAAGGTTCAGTAGCTGTTAATGCTAGTACTGGCGTGGCTATTTATACACCTACTTCTTCAGGTTCCTCAGGTAACGATACTTTTACTTATAAAGTGAATGACGGTTATCAAGATAGTGCAGCAGCTCAGATTCACGTTGTCATAGCTAGTTCAGGTAGTGGTGGGACTGCGCCTTCAATAAGTAGTTATTGGTCATGGAACGATTCTGAAGTAAATAATACTTACTCGTTAATCACCAGTCCAGCTTGGCAGGGAACACCAGCTTACACGAATAGCACCGCCGCTGGAAGCTCATCTTTTAAAGCAAATGTAGCATCTTGGTCATTAGATTCTACACACGTGGGTTATCCTAGTTACTGTGACAACTTAGGTGATATTGGAATCTCTTGGGCATTTAAATACAACGGAGCAACTTTAGTAAGTGGAGAGGCTGGAATAAATGCCGGTACATCATCCGTAAATCAATCATCACAAACAGGAACTATAAACTTAATGGAAATCACAGTGGCAGTGCCTAACACTCATAATAGTGGAAACGGTTTAATCTCCGGAGGATCCTATACTTTCACTTATCAACTTAGATACGATAACGTATCACAATAAACAATAAAACATGGGAGTAATAACATTGACATTTACACAACCGTTAAACGAATCTCTACAAATAGGGGACACGGTATATTATATTCCAACAACTACTGTTGATGGTTTTAATACTGGAACAAGCGGTAGGAGAGTAATGGGTACCGTGATAACAATACCAACACCACTTACTTTAACATGCAATATAGATGACTCAACACCTAGACCTGGTGCTACTGACTTCATACTGTTTAGTAAAGACAATCAAGCAAACATGGCTAGCTTACTAGGTTACTACGCATCAGTAACTATGAAAAACAACGCAGTTGGTTACGCTGAGCTGTTCTCTATTGGATCAGAATTCAGTGTAAGCAGTAAATAAACGTAAAAAAGTGTAATTATAATAACTAATAAACAATAATATATGATAGCAGCATTAGGTGCATTCGGTGTAGCGGGAAAAGCAGCCGGTGCTTTAACAGGTATAGCTTCCGGTATAATCGGTAGCAAGAAAAGAAAAGCTGAGCAGAGAGCTGCTCAAGGTGAGTTTGATCAAAACAAGCAGAGATATGAAGGGTTAGATACTTCTAATCAATATGCGAACATGGAAAATACTATGGAGGATCTTACTGTTAACACACAGCAAGCGGATATGGCTAATCAACAAAACCAACAAAATATATCTAGCACTATGAGCGGAATGAACGCCGCTGCTGGTGGTTCTGGTATAGCTGGTTTAGCTCAAGCTATGGCCCAACAAGGTGCGTCAAACACTCAACAAGCTTCAGCTTCAATTGGAGCTCAAGAATCTAGAAACCAAATGGCAGCAGCTAGACAAGCTGGTTCTAACCAAATGTCTGAACTACAAGGTGCTGAAAAATCAAGAGCTGCAGAAAAAGACAAAACAGAAACAATGCTAGGTATGTCACAAGCTAGACTTGGCGCTGCCAACGAAGCTAGAGATGCTGCAACGCAAAGTATAATGGGTGGAATTGGGCAAGCCGCTGGTGGTGTTGATGATTTCATGGGTGGAGTCGCTTAAAAAAAATATAAAATATGAATTCACAACTAGTAAAAGGAGCTGCGTATGCAGCGGATAAATTTGTAGATGCTGGCAAAGCTGTTAACGCTGGAGCTGGACCTGGCATCAATCACCAAGCTTTAGCTGCTCAAAGAAAAGCTCAAGTGAGAGCTGACGAGGCTAAAGTTGAAGGATACATGAATGGTATACCTGCTGATTTTGATGTTTCTCAAATACCAGGTAAATACAGAGAGAGTATATCTTCTTTCTTAATGAATGGTAAAAAAGAATATGCTGATGCAGCTATGAACATAGGTGATTACGAAGCCGGTAGCGACGGCTACATACAAATGGTAGGTAAAATGAATTCTGTTAGAAACAGTTTTCATAACCTTAAAGATCAATTTGACACCTTTGGACAGAATAAAAAAGGTATGACAAATGATATGCTGGAAGGTGTGTATAGCAAAGGTAATAACCCTGACGATATTAGTATGTTATCTAGTGTTTACACTGATGAATTAGATATTAGTATTGGTCAAGATGGAAACTTAGGATTCTTAGGAGGCGATGGAAATATAACTAACTTAGGAGATCTTCCTGATTACTTTAACAAAGACTACCAAAGCGGTGATGCTATAATGAACATGGCCAACGGTATATATAAATCTGGCCAACCTTTAAACTCTTCTACTAGATTAATGTACGAAAATAAACTTTATCAAATGATAGAGCGAGGTGGTGTAGACACAGTTAAGTCGTTAGCTAGAGATGATTTCTTTAATCGTGGTGGTATTCCAAGTATAACTGATGAAGAACTAAATGATCCTACACAAAGAGATGCAGTAGAGAAGAAACTAGTAGATTATTACTTAGGCGTATTTAACACACATGCTAGTAATGGTGTTTCCGCTAAAAAATCTAATAGTCGTGGTAGTGGCGGTGGAAGTAGTAGAGGATCAACTGTTTCTGAAAGAAAAGCAAACTCTAAGATGGAGAAAATATCTACTCATTGGGATTCTAGTATTACACCTGATACCGACTTTACTATGCTAAATAGATATTTACCTGGTAGTTATAAAGTTATGTCAGAAGATGGTGAAATTGTACTTGTTAAAAGTGCAGGAGATAGCTGGAACGTTGAAGCAACTCTAGATCCTTCTGATCCAAATTCAATTTACGATATATATAGGTTTGCTGGGATAGATGCCTCATACTGGCCAGATGAACAAGAACAAGAGGAAGTTGATCCATTAGATCCCAACGCTTAATAAAAATTTAATTTATGTACGAACTAGACGGTAAAAAGTTTAGCGTGGAACAGCTTGAAGAAGCTGCCGCTAAATACAATATGGAGTATAGCGCTTACCTTAAAACCATGCAAGGTAAAGGTTTGCAAGAGATGACTTCTGATCTTACTGATGAGGATGCTATAATCAAGAAAGCCGACGATCTTACAACAAAATCATATTCTAACGTATACGACGTTGACTTAACTGAGGAAGAGTTAAAATCTTACTACGTTGGAGGTAAGGACGATGGAAATTTAGCTAATAGAGGAAGGAAACAAGTTCTTAACAAAGACGGTGAAATGGTTGATGCTATAACTAGATCTGGTCAATCAACTCACAAGGATGCTGTTTATAGAAGAACAGAAGGTACCTTAAGCGTTGACGAGGTAAAAGATCTATCAACTAAAACATATACAAAACTATTAAACAGTGATGAGTATATAAGTAGTTTTTCTGAAAAAACTATGGAAAACAATAAGGTTAAGATCCAAGACATAATAGCTAAAGCAAGATTAGATTTTGACACACATGACCCTAGTGATCTTAAAAGAGCTAACAAATATGTTAACGAGTCAATCAATACGCTGATACAGGAAACCGCAGACAGCGACGAGGAATATTTATCTAGAACAAAGAAATATTCTGAACTAGTAAGTGAAAGATATGGTGATCACATTAACGGTAGGTTTGTATTAGAAAAAAGAGAGTCAGATCGAAGAGAGTTTCTAGACAAAAGAGCTGAAGAGAGCTGGTTTCCTAAATCATGGGACTCATGGCACTCTGGTATTGCTCAATTCGACGCGCAGATTAGTTCTAGTTGGAATGGTTTTTGGAACGGTAATTACTCTGAAACTATAAGAGACTACCAAGGTACTTTAGATGTAATAAATGATCCTAACCAAAAACTTGAAAAAATATCAGGTGGAGGTTATGGGGCTGGTAAGTCTATAAACCAAAGAAGCGGAGCTACAAATTACGAGATTAAAGCCGACACGCCTGAAGAGCTAAAAGCTTTGCTTGATACATCGGTTAATCGTTTGAAAAACGATCAGTTAGAAAACATGCTTCAAATTCAGGAAGCTAAAGATGTGTTAGAGATTTTAGATTCTCCAAAGTTATTTGAAGATGGTAGTTGGACACCAAACTTTAGTGACTACGAATACGGAGAGCTGCTATCAACTCAAGGTGGTCAAATGGCTTTAGGTATAGTAACTTTTGGTGGTTCTACTTTATTTCAAGAAGCTGGTGGAGCTATGAATGAGATGGCTGAATATCATGCCGCTAAAAGAAGGTTTCCAGATTTAGAACCAGAAGAAAGAGCGCAAGCTTTTTACAAGTTAGATGACAAGGAAAAAGGTCAGCTTATAATCGACGCTATGAATAGGGGTGATATAGATTACGATGGCGCAATGGTAACTGGTGGTTTGAACGCTGGTTTTGATTTAGTGTCTAACTTTTTTGTTTTAGGTAAAACATTAAAGGGAGGTAAAGCAGCTACTAAATTTCTACCTAAAAAATTCGCTAGAATGTTTGGCCAAAAAGCCTATCAAAAAGCTACGCAATACGCTTTAGGTGCTGCAGCTAAAGGTCTTCCTTGGGCTATGGGTTCTGAAGTTTTAACTGAAAACTTACAAGAGTTAACAAGCATGTACCACGTTGGTAAGAACACTACTAACGTTGACAATCAATACACTGGGTTTTTTAAAGATGTTTTTTCTCAAGACGGTTTAAAAAGAATTGCTGAAACTACATTTGCATCCGCTATAGTTCCTGGGGCATTAGTAGGTAGTGCTAATATAACAGGTATGACATACAGTACTGCTAAAAGTATGAGTATGGATTATTTAGCTAAAAATGATCCTAGTCATCTACGTAACTGGGTTAACAAAAGAAAGAAGTATATACAAAGCATGGTTGATAAAAAGATGATGCCTCAACAAGAAGCTAACAACCAAATGGATCTGTTGGAATATACAGAGATGGTACAAAATGATACTAAAAATAAATACGTTACAGGAGACAATAAAAAGAAAATATTTAATAACCTTGTAAATCAAACTAAACTTCAAGATGAACTAGCTTTGCTTGAAGAGAATAAAAACCAAACAGATAAGGACAAAAATAATGTATTAGATATAAAAGAAAAACTACAAGACATAAAGAATAAAAACGCTGACATAAGGTTTTTAGATAATTTAGATGCTAGTGGTAAAACTTTTGCTCAATGGATTAACGAACAAAAAGAAGGTTTGTTTGCTGATAAAAAATTAAACTTATTTGACACTGTTGACGAGCTTAGGACTTATGTTAGTGGTAGAATAAAGTCTATTAAGAAACAATTAAAGAAAGATCCTAAAAATAAGAAACTAGCGGGTGAGTTAAAAGAACTACAATCCAATAGTTTAAAAGACTTACAATCTTTAGACGCTGACGGTAATGGCGCTAATACTGGCAACAATGCTTGGGTTGTAAAAGAGCTTATAAATAGACCAAAGAAAAAAGGAGTTAGAGACTACGTTGGTGGTAACACAATTCACCACGAGGCTTTGCACTTTGTATTAGATGGTTTTAAAACGTCTGATTTGCAAAAATTCAGAGCAGGTGTTATGAATGAAATAAACTCTTCAACAGATCCTAACATGAAGGTTGTTAAAGAGCTTTTAGATCGTAGATTAAATCAGTATAGAAAGAGAGGTCAAGGTTTGAATACTAAAGTAGGTAACGAAGAATTCTTTGCAGCTATATCAGATGCTATGAAGTTTATAGAAGCTCAACAGTTAGAGAAAGACCCTGCACTATCAAGAGTCATGCATAAGTTGGGTTTAAAGTTTCAAAAGTTTTTTGGTGATGAAAACATAAACATCGACTTTAGCAATCTAGATGGTCAAAACACCTTGCAGTTCCTTAAAGACTTCAATGATTTTAACGGTAAGAATAGATATGCGGTTCCTAACATGCCTCGTATACCTAAGCGTAAAGGTTCTCAAGTTCCTCCAGAAAAAGAAAACGTTAGCAAACTTTCTCTATCTCCTGAAGCCTCAGAAAAAGTTAATGAATTATGGGCTAAAGATGGTCTTGGTGCTTCGTTAGATATATTAGATATTTTAAAACCAACAGCTATTGGAATAACAGGTAGGTACAGAGAGAGACCTAACTATGCTGTTATGAAAGATATATTGTTAGACGAGATAATGACTGGGCCAAGAGGTATGCTGGATGTTATAATGAGCTATGAAAAATACTCAACTGACAATAAAGAAGCTGCCCCACTATCAGGTTACTTAAATAAATCATTCTCAACTAACACTGGGTTTAAAAGATATATTGAAATAGCTAACAGAGTGCTAGGTGAAGGAGATCAAAGTCAGTTTACTACTAGCATGGATAACGCAGTGAATGTGGTTGCAGAGGAGACAGTTATAAAAGAAAGCGTTAGAACTCCTAGAACTTTAAGAAATGATGTTGGTATATCAGAAGACATAGTAGCTACTATCAAAGAAGCTGTTGAGAGAACGTTTGGTTTAAGGCTACCACAAGTGGATAGCAAAGAGTTTAAAAAAGCATTGCAAGATAGTTTTAGAACTAAATTATTTAAGGTTCTTAAGAACTCAATGGGAACTAGAACTGCA
>TARA_R110000744_G_scaffold207271_2_pt1 | contig 15249 bp, 3 predicted proteins | sample TARA_R110000744 | Tara Oceans TARA_R110000744 (sample SAMEA4398083) | marine metagenome | biome: Polar Biome; feature: [DCM] deep chlorophyll maximum layer (ENVO:01000326); material: water (ENVO:00002006), including particulate matter (ENVO:01000060) such as... | depth 36 m | reverse complement strand
AGGATTTTTCCTTACAATCTTAGCGCCCTCTAAACCAATAGCAGTGGCTAGCACTTCTTTGTCTAAACGGTCCCCGGTTAATTCAGGGTACTTTTCTTGCACTTGTTTATATAAAATTGTTTCTCTAAGTTGAGCTATAGCAGCAGCTATAACAGGATCATTTACCCCTAACATATCAATATAAATATGCCCAAATTCATGGTAAGCTGTATCTTCTTTTAGTAGGTTAGGGTTTAAAACAACAATTGGGTTTGTTTCTCCCGGGCGTACTTCACCAAGATTAGATAATTCTGTATCATACTCAACATCTACAGTTATCCCAACTTTAGAAAATGCTTCTTTAAGACTTACAACTTTAGACTCAAGTCTATCTTGATCTTCTCTTGCCATATCAGAAAACCTGCTTTGATCACTAGTATTTTCTTGCCTTGCTTTTTCAGATAAATAATAATCATCTGTTTTTTCTTGTCCTGCTATTAGTTTTACATATTGATCTAGCTCAACTTTATTATCAGAAACAAAATCTGCTGTCTCTAAACTTCTAGTTGGTATCTGACTTAATACAACTTCGTTTACATCTAGTGTATGTAATTTTGCAGTTTTATTTGCAGCATTAGTAATAACAGTACGAACATACTGAGTTTTTATTAACCCAGGGTACTCTTTATTTATTACATCTATTTCTTTTAAGTTTGAAGGTACGTCAAAAGTATGTATATACCTAGAACCATTTGATATAGTTGAAATAGCATTATTTTCTAGTATTTTATAAACTTTTTCTACACTCTTCTCTTCAGGATTAGTGTTGTCCATATACCCGTACAACTCTGTATATAATCTACTTTCTACTCCGTTAATGTGATATTTAAATTTACAAGCCATATTTATTTAATTTTAAAGGCAGTCTGTATTATCTAATGTTCTAACTACCGCTGTATCTTCGTTTATTGTAATAACATCTACAGGCTGTATTTTTCTAGGGCCTGGTTTATTAGTTGTACCTTGAGAATTAACTAAGCTTGGTGAATTACTTGGCCCAACGCCTGACTCATTTAACTTTCTAGATCTTCCTAATAAAGATAATAGTTGATATTTACCTCCTTCTACGTGTACAAATATAGCAGATTTACCTTCATAAGAAGCTAAAAAGTAATCTAAAGTTACACCATTTTCACTATATATGTCTGGAGTAGATAAACCAAAAGTTGTAAAACCATCTTTATCTACACTAAGTTTTTTATTTATACGCTTTACTATTGGAACTCCTTTTGGTCTTTGTAATCCATAAGTTCTAACAAAATCATGTACAAAATCATCAAAGTAATTTGTCCTCATTAACTCTTCAGCCTCCTGTTTAAAATATTGCACTGGACTTTGTTTGCTTGGATTTAATATATTTGTTGTTAAAACTTTAGATGGAATTAAATCTATATAACTACCAAATGTAGGACTAAACCCACTTGTTAAAATTTGATTAGTAACTAATAATTTTCCAAAATTTCTTATATCTTCATTTTTACTTTCTACAAGTTCTAGCAATGCTTTACTTAATTCATTTTTATCTGTAGTTGATACGCCCATTGGAACATTTAGTCTTAATAAAAATAACATTGTTTCTTTATTTGAAGGGTCTGCTTCTAAAGCTTGTACAAATAAATTATTATTTAATTCTGGATACGCTTCTCTTATGTTTTGTAATCTTGTAATTAAATTATTAGTAGGATTAACGTACATACTATTAAAATTTTCTTCGTTTATAGGACCATTATCTACAAATGGGCTATGTGGCCTAGTTATTAATTTTAAGAATAAAGCTCTATCTACTAATTTATGTTGAGCGTCTGTTAATTTAGACTGTCCTAGCGCTTCTTTTAGTTCATCTTTAAAATTTACAAAAGCAGGTTTATTATTTAAAAATCCTATCCTATCTGTTTCTTTTATTATTGTATTAAATATTCCTCTATATGCAGATGCTATAGGACTTAAAGATTCTTTAATAGTTTTATGATGTTGTATTATTTCTTCTGCGTTTTGTATTAGACTCTCTGGATTATTTAAATATAAATTTTCTGTGTCAAGCCAAGCAGCTATAGATGATAATTCAGTTACATTATCTAGATTATCAGGTGTAATTATCTTATTAACTGTTTGTAATGCTCTACCAGCCATAAAAAACTTATTAAAATTAGCTAAATATTGTGCTTGAACACCTGGCTCTGGCTCTGTTAAATTATTAAGCATTTGATTAGAGTCCATTGCTACAACATTTTCTGCTTTAATATTTCCTATACCATACTTTTTATTTACAAACTCAATTGCTTCATCAAGTTTTCCTATAGACAGAGCATTATCTGATGCATATTTAGTTACCTCCCTAATAATAGGCTGATTAACAAAATTTAATGCAGTTCTAATTGGAATACCTGCATTGTAAAACATTCCTAATACTGGATTAGTATATATATTATCATTAACAGATAGTTGTATAGGATCATTAGCATAATCTACAGCTGAAGATAAATGCTCAGATATATTAGAATCTGTAAAATTTCCATCAGAGTCCGTAGTTACACCTAAAGCTGCATATGTTTTGTCATCTATTATAGGGGCATAACTAGCTTTAATTTCTAAAACTTTAACTGTTTCAGCTACATTTCTGCCTGCTAAATGGTTAGACCACAACCCAATTAATGCTGAACCAAGCTTAGCTCTTTCTTCCATATCAAGTTCTGCCATTGGATCATTGTAATCTATAGTAGAATCTAAGTTTATTTTATCTGCTAAAAATTCTCTAGCATTTTTTATGCTATTATTATCTAAAGGTTTAACAACTTCTTTTAAATGCTTAGGGTCCATTAAAATAGAATTAAACACATTAAATATTACATTATTTCTTTCTAGCCTATCCATATCTACAGGATCTTTATTATAGTCAGGTTTTATAACATTACCTTCAGCGTCTAGTTCAGGGAATATTAAATTTAGTTTGTCGACATCAAAATCACTACCCTGCTGTAATGTAATTCCTCCTGGAACCATAATTGCTTTTTCGTGAGATTCTGGTAAAAAGTCTACTACTTGCATAAATAATGATGAGTTTTTACCTTGTTGCGGTATACGGTATCCTACAACCTGCAGTCTTGCTGGATCTATGTCTGCTGGGTTTGTGCCAGGAGGCAGTCCTAATGTACTAGCTTTTACTCGTATTTGTGCAGGGTTACTTCCATCATAAAATTCTAACTCTCCACTAATAACATGCCCACCTAATTCAGCTACTTGCACTAATTCTTGGCCTTTTAGCTTTTGGTTAAATAATTCATTATGAAACATACTCATAAATATACCTTCAAATTTAGCTTGGTAATTAGGGAATGATAATGGTATTTTAAATTGCCAATCAAATGCTCCGTTAGGAACTATACTTAAAGCATCTAAATAATTATCAGGTAAATCTCTTTCTTTAATTTGTTCTGCTATTTTGTCTCTAACTTGTTTTAAATACTTTAGTTTAACGTCTCTATACTCTTTAGTTCCTTCTTTACCTCGCAACTTTTCTAACCCTGTAATACCTAAAGCATTATTTATATTTTTTGTGTCTTCTGCTATATTAGCTGCAACAGTTTCTTGGTATATTTTTATTAATTCAGATCCTAGCATTTTTCTATTACCCACAGTATATTCTCCTAAAGGCTGTATGTTTGCAACTAAATTTTTTCTAATTTGCCTATTAAAAGCAATATCAGTTTTTTTAGTTCTAGGTATCATCTGAGGAAATCTTAACATATTAGAGTCCATAGCTATTGGTGTAGCAGCATCTAAATTACCTATAGTTTGAAAATCTTGTATATTTACTCTAGCCCCTTTAGTAGCGCTTTCTGTATTAACTACGTCTATACCTTTATTCATAGCTGCTAACATAGACTGTAAGTATGAGTAACTTGCCGCTAGTTCTGGAGTAACAACTGTATAGGAATTTTTATCCATAAACAAAGCATTAACCCCTCCTTGTAAAGAAATCTCTTCGTGGAATGGTTTTAATGGGTATATAGGTCTAGGCCTTTGATCTTCATCTATGTATAATCCAACTTCTGGGTCCATTGCATTTTTATAAGCTTCTTCATCTTTATTTTCCCATTGCCCCATACCTTGCATAATACCACGATACATAGTTAAACTAATAAATGATTGCGCATCAGATTTATTTACACTAGTATATCCTGCTGCAATTTCTTCAGCTTCATCTTTAGATACTCCTTGACCTATTAGTATTCTTTCTAAGTTTTCTGCAACTTCTATTGCTCTTCCTTTATCTACAAAATCAAAATCTCTAATTGTAACAGCATTGTAAGTTTCTGGCATTCCATAATTAGAATCTTTTTCAGACATTCCTTTTAAGAATAATTTATTACCTGGCGTTTTAAGGAGAGCCATACGCTTGTAAAATCCTTCTGTATTTTTAGCAAATGAAAATCCACTTCTAAGAACTTTAGATATTTCTATTTTACCTATAAAATTTTCAAACACAAATGCATTTAAAAAATTTATTTTTTTAGTAGAAGTATTTAAATCTTTACTTACATCCTTTAGCAGTTCTATGTTATAAGTTTTTAAACGGTCTTGTAATCTTTTTTCATATACTGTTAGTCGTTCTGATACTTCACTTATTTTTGTATTAAGTAATTGCTCAAATTCATCTTTTTGTAAAAAATCTACACCTGTTGCATATGCTTTTGTATAATCAGACATTTCGCTACCGTCTTTTAAAAGAGGATTTCCTAACCCTGATATTTGTGTCATAGTAAAAGCAGAGCCATCTGCAGCGTAACGATCAGCAGGATTTAGGTAGTGATACCCTTCTATTAAATCGCTAGGATTTTGTTTTCTAAATGCATCCATTATAGCTTCATTAGCTTGGTCTATTCTAGCTAAGTCTTGTATTATAATAGATCTTATTAAGTCAGTTCTATTAACTCCTGGAGTTAGTCTAGGTATAGTTATAAAATCTAATGATTCTCTACCTGCTTGAATAGGTATAGCTATTCTAGTAAAATTTTTATTACCATTATTCATAAAGCCCATTAATCTTTCTATTAAAGATATTTTACTAGACTGATTATCATAATCTGTAGTAGCTACAAATTCATCTGCAGCTTTATAAGAGTCTAAAACCTCATGTATAAAGTTTTTTCTTGCGTTTGGATCAGAGTGTAAAATAGAAACTAAACGTGATGAATATTTAACACTTCCGTATGGTCTAAATAAAGGGCCATTTAAAAACTGATTTAATATTTCTATTGTTTTACCAGACTCTTTAGGATTGTTTATACTACTCATTAACTCATTTAATCTAGATGGTAAGTTAATAGGATAGTACTGTTTACCCGTACCACTAATAAAAGATCCAAACGGTTGATTGTTAAATAGAGGAGCAATCTCTGTTATTTTATTTACTAAACTACTATATGTTTGATATATATCTTGACCGTCTTTTAACGCTAATAAAAAATTTTGAAAACTTTCTTGTGGTGTAGATACTAACTCATCAAATAAAACTACACCTGCATCTCCTTCTTCGTTTCCATTATTATAATAAGTTTGTAAGTTTTGTTGTGTAGTTTCTAAAGTAGGGCCAAGCTCCATGCCTAAAGTCCATATGTATTCTCCTAAAGCATTAATATCTTCAGTGTCATATACACCTTGTTTTCTTTGTTTAACGTTGTCAATTTGAGTCCATAGCTTTTCTAGTTTGTCTATTACTCCTTCTTTTATTTCTATTATATTTCCTGTAAAAGGATCTACTTTATATATAGCTCTAGGATTAATAAGAGTACGTTCTCTAGAGTTTTCTCTAAATCTTTCTTTTTCTTTTTTAGATATTTGACTTTGGTTAGAGTTAAATATTTTATTTTCATATGTAACTACCCCAGTTTCTTCATTTGTATATCCTTCGCTTTTAAATAGTATAAAATTATTATATGCAGATTTAAAATTTGTAAATAGTGCCGCTTCATCTTTAGCTGTTATTTCTGCACTTTGTAGTTTATTTAAAATTATTCTAGCCTCTGGTTTGTATTGCGCATAAAAAGCTAACTTACTTAACATTTCTTGATATGTAGGTTCTCCTACAGTTGCCTCAGCTACTATAGCATAAGCTTTACTTATTGGTAATAATTTAGAGTAGCCAAATATGTTAGACTCTTCTAGTTGAATATTACCTATTATTGCCTTTGCCTCAGAAGACAGCTTAGTTCTAGGATCTTCTTGAAAACTGGACATACTATATATTCTTTCAGGAGTATCTTCAAACTCATTCATTTCTCCCTCTCTATCTCTTAGTCTAAATCCATAGTCAGTCAAAGCATCTTTAAGTAATTCTCTAACACCTACTCTTTCTATATTACCTGTAACATCATTAATTTGAGAATTCCATCTAGCATATGCCCCAGTAAACACTTCCCACGCTACATACTCGTCTGTACCAGCTTCATTTAACGTTACATTATCTGGCAATGCATTAAACATTGCTTCTGCTCCTTGAGTGTTAAGTATATTATATAATTCTTGAGCCTGCTCAGATGTTGCTCCTGGAAAAGCTTCCATTAACATTTTATTTGCTAAAGCTCCTTTAAATTTAGAGTCTTTACCTAAACCAAAATACCTTTCTACTTGTTTATCATCTTTAAATATGTTTGGATTTTCTCCCCTAACTTTAGTAATAAACCCAACTAAAGTATTTATAAGATCTGCTTGCGCTTCTCTATCTATGTTTAATGCATTAGACTTGTCTTTTATTTCTAGTGCTATTTCCCAAGTGTCTCCTTTACCATTTTTAAAAGAATAAAACCCATTCTCAGATACTAGTTTAGGTTCTCCATTTTCATCACTAAACAAATTAGGAGTATAATTTTTTTCCCAATTACTATACCAATCAGTAAAATTTTTAGAATGTACTTGTTCATATAGATTAGTAGCTTCATCAATATTGCCTGTAGCAAGAACTAACGATTTAAATAGTTCAGACTCCTTACCGTTAGGTAGTATAGCTTTTCCGTTTTGTACTCTACAACTCATATTATTTACAATTTTCGCCTAAGTTATCAATTATTCCTTTACTTTTACTACCTCTTTTAAACTTTTTCTTTTTAGCTACTGGAGCTGTTGGAGCTTCTGGACTAGTCTCTGCTATTTTAGTGTTATTAATAACTTCTCCTGGCGTATCTCCTAATATGTCGCTTTTTTCAAATGTTACTCTAGGACTATTAAACATGCTTTCACCTTTCTTAGTTATATCTGTACTTAAGATAGAGTTATGACCCGAGCCATCTAACCTTACTTCATCTCCTAATTCTTTAGATGCAAATAAATATTCTTGGTATGAAGAATAGTCATCATTTGTTACAGGACTAGTATACACGCCTTCTGTATTTGCTTTAGCTCTGTCTACATGATATTTTTTAGTAGCTATAAAAGCTGCTAAATCTTCTGCTATATTAATATTAGAATCTTTTGCGTTAGCTTTGTTCCCTTCAAAAATTTGATTTTTTTCTGTAACAATATTAAAGGTAACATTTTCATTAGTCTTTAAAGCTTTTGTTAACTCATTTTCATTTATTCTTATTAGTTTCCCTAACGTAGGACTAGCATATACTATGTATTTAGCACCATTATCAAAAGCTGCAAACTCTAAGTATCTTGGATTTATATTAGCGCTTAACCTTTGATCACTGTTAGCTACAATTTCTTGAGCTTGCTCATAGTTTTTATCTGCTAATAAGTCTAGTACTTTTTTCTGTGCAGTAGCATTTAAATTAGCTGTACTTGCTATAGATATTCTAGCTACGCCTGCAGGATTATTTTCTTTTTTAATTACAATACCAATTTGATTTACAGAGTTTGAACTGACATCTTTTTGTACTTGTACATTAATTAATGGTAACTCTCCATTTTTATTTTTACTATCAGACACATTTGATAAAGTCCATTGATATTTTAAATTATCCCCCTCTCTTGTTATAGTTGTAAATCCTAATAAAATGTCATCGTCTTTTCCAAACGTATTTTCAGGATTATGAAAGTATGGAGATGTAGTATCATCTACAGTATTGTTAAAATTACTAGTTTGTATTTCACTAATTTCTGTACTTGCTAGCTCTCCTTTTAATAGTTTATCTACAATTGCTTTTCTATCTTCATTTGTAGAAGCCTCTAATTTACCTACATATGCATTACCTATTTTATAGTATATAGGGATATGCATCCAATCTTCAGTAAAAGATGCATCTCTAAACTCACCAGACTTCCACCAATCGTTTTCTACAATTTCAAATTCTACTATTTGCCCTACAATATCTTCTGCTAATAATAAGTCTGTAACTAATTTAATAGGGTTACCATCTAGTGTATCAGGATTTGGCTCTATTATATTACCACTGCCATCAACAGGTACTTTATATATAGGAGTTTCTTCAGATCCTACATTTATAACTTCATTTGGATTTGTTGCTGACACAACGTTTAACTGCCCAGCTGATGTAGCTTTAGGTCTAGTGTTTGTTTTATCGTCAGGCTCTGGATTTGTGAAGCTAACTTTTCTTTTTTTAGGAGCATTGTTAATTATCTCCTCATTATTTTCTGCTCTAACTATATTGTCTTCTGTCATAGTTATTTCTTCAGCTACGCTTGCATCTATAGTTGGGGAGCCCTCATTAGTTTGACCTTTTTTTATTTTAGCTTCTAAATATTTAATTGCTGTTTCTAAACCTTTTCTTTCTGTAGGAGACAAGTTACTTACACTATTAGGATCACCAGCTATATGTTGTAATGCTTTTATTTGCTCTTTGTATGATTTACCTTTATGTAACTCTTTAAACTTGTTAAATTCTTCTGCCTCTTCTTTACTTAATCTTTTAGATTTTATTTTAGCATCTATTTTAGTGTTACTGCTAGCATCAGGCGGTACACTTTCTTTTACTTGATCAGAAGTTTCTGCAGCATCTATATTTTCTTTAGTTTGCTTTTCTTTATTTACTTGTTCTGCTTCTGCTTGATTAGCTTTTACAGTTTCTTCAAAAAGATCTTGAAAGTACTTACTAGAAGATAGTTTATTGTATCTATCTATAGCAGTAGCCTTATCTAGAAATATAGATAAATAGTCTTCTGATAATTTTCTAAAAGGCATGAGTGCTGCTAGTGCATTATTATCCCCTAACTCTTTTTCTATTTTTTCAAATTGATTGACAAGTAAATTATACTCATCTTTTGCTTCGTACTTACCATCTTCTACTTCTAGTAAACTTTCTTCTGGATTCAATACTAAATCTATGTCAGCAAGACCTCCAGGCTCTCCTGTTTTAATATCTTCAATTCCATTAAGGCGTGCAGTTTCTGTTAATAAAGTTTTCATTTGCTTTTGAATACTTTCTAATCTTTCCATTTTGTTTTCTATACCTGATGCACTAAGTATTAACTCGTTTCTTAAATTATTTCTCTTATTAAATTGTGCGTCTTCAGCTTGTCGTTCCGCCTCAGACATCCTCATTCTATTTAATCCTTGAGTTCTAGGAGCAGATGGAAACACTTCATTTACATTTTCATAAGTTTTTTTAAACTCTTTAAGTTTGTCTTGCACATTCTTAATAACTTCACTTTTAGATTTACCTCCAGTTTGATCTGTAATAGCTACTTCTGGGTTATACCCAAACATTTTAGCAAAGTCTACATCACTTAAACTTTTAGAATCTTCAAGTTTTTGTTGAAATATTTCAAATCCTCCAGACTCTAAAGCAGCTAATCCACTATACTGTATTAATTTATACTGCGCATCTTTAAACGCTTTGTGGTTTCCAGCTTTTCTAGCAACTTCCATATCAAGAGCTACTTTACCTTGAGCAGAAAATGACTTCATTGAATTATTTACATTTATTAAAAATCCTCCATTAATAACATTTGCTGCTAATTCAGCTTGTTTTTGTCTCTGTTTGTATGGACTTTGAACTGCACTAGTAACACCAGCCATTCCTCCACCTATTAATCCCCCTACTAACATAGACTCTAACCCTTCTTGAGTTCCTAATGTTTCTTTTATTCCTTTATATAAAGAAGAAGTTAATGACGCAGTTCCAGCGTCAAAATATTTATCTGTATGATAATCACTAGACATTATATTAGATGCAAACTGCCACCCTTCTTGTCCTGCCTCTGATAGTATGCCTTGACCTGTAGGTTTTAATCTATTTAATACATTTTTAAATTTACCTTGCTTAGCTACACTGCTTATAACTTTACCTGTTGCTACATCATATGCTATATCTTTATTAACTTTAACAGCCCCTTTAAACCCAGCTACCTGCTTACCAAACATTAATAAGTTAGTAGCCATTAACACCGGAAGCTGAGTTAAAAAGTTTCTATTTGCTGCAGAATAAGATGCATTTTCTATATCTTTTAATTCAGAACCACTTAATTGAGATATATCTTTTAAACCTTTAATTTCTAATGATTGAGCTATTAAATCTTCATATACATTTTTTTGAGTTTCTCTAGCTTCTACTGATGATTCAGCTAATGACATATAAAGACCCATTTCCCCCATAGCTAGGGCATTAACAAATCCTTTTGTTTTATTTCCCGCAGCAAGTGATTGAGCTATTTTAGTTCCATTTGCAGCAGCTTTACTAGCATTATATAGTTGCATTGCTTTAGCTCCTCTACCAATTAATCCAAGACCGCTTGTCATCCATATAGTCGCTAAAGATCCTATACTATATCCAAATCCATTAGCTACTGTATCTGCCCAAAAGTTAGCTGTACCAAGTTTTTGTCCTGTAGACATTTCTTCTTCAGCTTGTGTTTTAAAATTAGGAAAAGACTCTCGCATGTTTTCATTAAACTTGTCTACAGATTTACCTATAAAGTTATCATAATAAGCTCCTCCACTAACTAGTTCCCCAATTCCGGCTACAACCCCTAATGTATTTTCTGCTACAGCCCCTAATGTAGTAACCCCAGCTTTAGCTAAACCATTACCCCACTTTTCTCCTGTGCCTTGATTTTGAGCTCTTTCTTCGTTCCAATTGAAATACCTAGTTGTAGGTACATTATACTTTTGATATTTACTTATATCATCTGTATACATATTAGTAAAATTCATAGAATCATATGCATATTGTTCTGGCAGTCTTTGACCTCCAGTACCTGTTGCATTTAAATCTATTTTTACACCTCCCCCTACTATTTCTGTAGACTTTGGTTCTTGTAAATTAGTTTGTGGGTTTATACTAATTTTTACCATAAATTATAATGATTGATTGTTATCTTCTAGCGATTTAGTAATTTGAATTAATCCTTCTTCCTCGTCAAACTCTATATATTCTCCAAAACTAGAACTAGCTGGAGTAGTATCTAATATATAAATCTTTTTCTTAGCGTAGTCAAAACGAACAGTAGACATACCTTTTGTTGGATTTGGAGTATCACCATCAGGCAAGAATTCATCTGTATCTATAAAATACTCTGGTTCCCATACTGGTAAATCAGCCCACAATCCATGCCTATATGTAGTTCTTACTCTAAATTGCATAGAGTTTATGTAATTACTCAGTTTAGATCCTGCAGGAGTTTTTAATTGATCTGCATCTGCAAAATACATTTCTTTTGTTTTTTCTCCTTTTGAATTAATGCCTACAAATGGTATAGCTATTACTGCTTTTCCGTCAGGTCTAGGAACATGCGCTAATCCCATTGCATTATAATCTATTTCTGGAGCATCATCTCCGCTGTTAGCAAAAATACCTTTTTGTTGTTCTTTAACTTCCCTATAAGTAATAGGTTGTCCAGTTTTATCTATTAATTGAAAATCATCAAACAATCCTTCTTTAAATAGATTTTTTACTAATTCAGAAGTTGTTCCTCCTGGATCTCCAAAACTAGGCATTATTATAACATCTGTTGGAATATCTTTATTAAAGTATCCTTCTAATTCTTTAGAATCTTTAGATATTCTATTATCGTATCTAGAAACTAGCCTAGTTACCTCACTAACCATATTAGCTTTTGCTTCATTCTTTTTATTACTTTGCTCTTCACCATATTTTTGATCTGAGATAAAGTCTAAAATTAACACTTTTATTTCACTAGCTTCTGGATTTTCACTACTACTTAATTCTGATAAATAATTAAAAGCTTGACCTGCAGTTGGATTAGATAATAACCCTAAGTTATTTATAGCTGCAGTAAGATCTGTCCCAGAAGTTTGACCAATTTTCATACTAGCAAAAAACTCTTCTAATTCAGATTCATATTCTTCTGGTGTTACCCCTATTGCTTTAAAAGCTGCTTCTTTTTTATTATTAAGTAGCTCTATAACTGTTTTATTATATCTAATAGCAGCTGCTTGCTTTTTAGCAGTTTCTGCATTCATATAAAAATCAATAGCTAATTTGTCAATCTGCTCATTAGTTACTGCTTTAGAAGCTCTTTCTATAAAAGATTCTCCTTTATTATTTGTTTTTTCTAAACTGTTAAGAGTAGCTGTATTTGTAGAAAGTTGATTAGCTATATCAATAAATGTACCTCCCCCTAAAGGTTCTACAACAAAGTTGTCTGCCCCAGCTCTGTAAGAAACAGCATTTTCAACAGATTCTTTATTTTTCATATTCTGAGTAAACCTAGAACCTTCTGTATAGTCTCTAACATATTTCTCTGACTTAATTCCTGCATACTTAGTAACTGCACTTTGTATATAAGATGTTTCTTTATTATGCGCACTTAAGTTTGTTAATATAGTTACATCATCAAGTCCTTTGTCTCTTGAATCTAATATATACTCTTCTAGCATTTCTTTATTTTCTAGTGTAGCTTCATTTGCAGCTTTTTCTTCTGTGTTTTTAGGATTTTTAGATTCTAATTCATTTATTTCAGAATCTAATCCAGATAATATGTCATCTACTTCTTCTGCAGCTATAGATAAGTTTGAACTAGTATTAACTCTATCTTTTGTAAAGTTTTCTAAATGCGCTGTTTGGTAATTATAAGCTTTAGTGTCAGGTTGATTTAATACGCTAGTTACTACACTGCTTACTAGTTTAGGATCTAACCATTTTGTAAAGTTTCCTTGTTTAACATAATACGCTGGTGATTGAGTATCTTCATTGAATCCTTCCAATATTTGCATATTTTCATCTAGCGGGGTTTCCATACCTGTAGTATCTATTTCACTCATTACTACATCTTTCATATGTTTAATAATTTTACTTTCTACATCTACATATCCAACATAGCCAGGAAGTTTAGCTCTAGATGATTCATCTAAAGACCCATCTGCTCCATATTGTAATCCTTTGTAAGTGTAATTAGCTTCTGATATTTTAGCTTGATAAGTAAAAGGATCTACACCTTTACCTGTTTTTATAAACGAATCTCTTTGTTCTGTTAAACCTTGTAACCACTGATCATAAGCTTGTTTTTCTTGTTTTATAGGCTGATAATCTTTTGAAAAATTTTGCGCATCTTTTACAACAGCATTCCCAAGCATATGGTAATTACCAGATTCTGATCGCTGTTGAAGTTGAGTATTGTATTTTTCTATTAACCTTTGTTTTGCTTCTTGATCTTGTTCTCTAGAACCCATTTCTAATACAGCTTGTGCTAATTGATTATCAGCTGCCATATTTTGAACATATCTATTTCTAAATTCTTGAGAAGTTGCTACTAATCCTGTATCTCTATACATAGACATAGGTTTAGGTAAATTGTATCTAGCCATATTTTATTTTTTATATTTTTGTAGCATTTTAAGACCTCCAAATTTCTTCTTTTGATTAGGATCTTCTAGCTGCCCTGATTCCGGGTTATATCTCCAACCTTGTTGGTATAAAACAGAGTCTTTATACACATTTCCTGACCCAGCTCCTATAGCTGCTGCTTTAGCCATGTCAGCCTTGTAATCAAGTATGTCTCCAAATCCTTGTTGTAAACTTTGACCAAGTTGAGACATTCCTGAGTACTTCATGTACTCCATATCATCAATACGTTTTTGTCTTCTTTGTGTATTAGCCTCATCTACTTGATCCATTCTAGCTGTTTCTGCTCTAGACATTTGTGCATTAAATATAGAAGCAGATTGTGCTCTCTTCATATTATCTAAATTCATTTGCTGTTCTAGCTGCGCCTCAGTGTTCTGTACTCCTATATTAGCTCTAGTTTCTGAAGCTCTAATTTTCATTTTAGCATCATTACCTTTATTAAATGCCATCATTTTATTAACCATATTAGCTGGCCCTCCACCTGAAGTTTCAATATACTTATTCATACCTCTAACTTCACTACCTACATTAGCTATATCTTGATTATAATCATATCTTTCTAATTTTGGAGATTTACCTCTTTGAGCTATAACAGGGTTATTAAAGCCTTGCGTATAATTAGCTTGCTCTGCAGCAGGTTGTTTATGAAAATATGCGTAAGCTGCTGGAATTAATCCTGCTGCCATGCCTAAATACCCTGCTGTTGGTACTGCACCAAAGTTTCTTTGTTTCTTTTCCTCAACTTTAGTTAAATCTCCAGACTCACTAGGATCATAATCTAATTGGGTATTTCCTTCAAACCAATTATTATCAGCATCTAATGTATATTCACTTCCCTCACTGTCTGTATATTTTGTTTGCTCTGTTAATGATGGATTAGTTATCATAGTATATTGAGGATCAGTACTGACTTCCTCTACTATTTCAGGAGCAAAAGCAGGAGCAGGAGCAACTTCTTCTACAACATCTTCTTCAGGAATAATATCTTGTTCTGTAGTTGCATTTACAGGTACTTCTTTTAAAAGTGTTGACTCGTCAATTTCAATTGCTTTAGATATTCCTGTATTAAGAGTTTCTTCTCCTAACTTCCCATCCACTTTTATTTTATTATCTGAATATTTATTGTTATAAGCATTTTGATATGCCTTAACTTTTTTTGTATCCTGTAAATCACTAAAACTAGTTATACCTGCAATTTCTAATACTTCAGGGTCTACATTATCCATCCAAGTTTGATCAAAGTTTTCTCCTTGCTCTTCCATATATGCTTGTAATTGAGGGTCATCAAGATAAAACTTTTTACCTCCAATTGTTACTGCTGGTTGATTCTCTGGAACACCTGATGTTCCTGGTAAAAAAGATTCTTCTCCTTTTCTTTGTGTGTCAAGAGTAGCGTCTTGTTTATATCTATCAATTAATATTTTTATTTCAGATGGTCTTATGCTTT
>TARA_R110000744_G_scaffold304543_2_pt1 | contig 15266 bp, 11 predicted proteins | sample TARA_R110000744 | Tara Oceans TARA_R110000744 (sample SAMEA4398083) | marine metagenome | biome: Polar Biome; feature: [DCM] deep chlorophyll maximum layer (ENVO:01000326); material: water (ENVO:00002006), including particulate matter (ENVO:01000060) such as... | depth 36 m | reverse complement strand
CTTTAAGTCCTAATTGATCACCAATTTTCTGCACTAATTTATTGGCACTCTCCACTCCTAAACTGATGGCTGCGCTCGTCAATGCATTACCTTCTTGTTGTGATAAAGAGTCTAAATTACGACCGGTAATTAGCAATGATAATACATTTTCATCTGCCATCGTCGGCTCTGAGAATAAAGTTAAGCGCGGTTTCTGCAATGTGCCATCAGCAATAATACCAACTTTTATATCATCAACTATCCGAATTGCTCGAAATTGAATACTTGGGTTTGCGGCCGTGCCAAGAAACAGTAATTGTCCCTGCTCAATAGTTAAGGTTTGTTTATAAGCTTCAAATTTACCATCTTTTAAATCTAAACGACCATTAAGGGTTAAAGGATGACCCGAAAGCAGTGTTGAGGATAAGTTGCCCTGTATTTCACTTGATAAACCAAAGCCGCTGACTCGAACGTTATTACCTGCTGAAAGAGTAAGCGAAATATTATAATCAAATGGAGAGTCTTTTACGCTTAAGGCTTTTTCATCAACAATAACTTGGTCTTCTGACACATTAATGGCCGGCTTTGGCAAAGACGCTATTTTAATATCTGCTTGGTCAACAACCAAGTTCCCGTCAACTGTTAAGAAATTGTCTTGGTAATTTGCCTTCAACGTCGGCGAAACAATTAATTTATTATCACTATTATTAACGAGGGTAACTTGTTGCCCTTCAACAGTTAGATTAGCTTTTATTGGCGAAGATAACTTTGCATCGCCAGCGATTGTTAGTGTTCCTTGCGGGTTTTGTAACTCACCCAATAATATAATACTGTCTTGTTGACTGCTTAATTTTATTTTGCTGTTACTAATATCTAAACCATATTCATCAATAATTAATTGATTAATAGCAAGCGAACCCTCTCCGTCAAATAGCGGTTTTTTCCAAGTTCCTGCTAAAGTAAAGTTTTGCACTAAACTGATATCTAATTTATCAATTCCTTTTTGCCATTGCTTGAGCCAGTCAAACTCTTTTAAATTAAGTGATAAATCGCCGCCAATATTAGCAGAATCAACCAATGGCCAATCACTATTTAATTCGGCGATTATTTCATCATCTCCTGGTAAGCGAATATTCAAACTCGTGTTTACTTTACCTTGCTGCCATTTACCTTGCAGCTTCACCAGTGCGATAGTTAGTATGCGTTTTGATAACGCCGTTTCATCTTTACTGTTTTCATCCGGAATACTTAAAGTAATATCAGTCTGTTCTAGATCAAAATCGACTTTATAGTCCGGCGTAATCGACATCAAGATCTGACCTTCAGGCATAACAATATTAGATTGCCACTGTGGTAAATTTACCAAGGTATTTATAGTTTGCCATTGTGTGGTTATTGCGATGTTATTTTGCTGCTGCTGGGTATTTAGCGTTAACGCTTGTGCATGCACTTGAACTTGTGATGATTGCCATTTAAAACTAGGAATTGTTATATTGGCACTAACCTTTTCCAATTGTTTACCTTTCCCTACTAAAGCTAAGTTGCCCGTCACAGTTCCTTCCAATACCTGCAACTGACTTTGCGGTTGTGCGAGTAGTATTGATTGCCATGCTTGGATTTGCTCAAAAACCGGTGACACTGCCCATTGTTCGAAAAACAAATCAGCTGACCACTGCTGATTTGAATTCTCAGCGTTAAGACATAATTTACCACTACCGCTAAGGCATAGATTTTTAATGCGCTGCGTATCAGCACTCAGCCTTAGTTGTTCGGACGCGACTAAAAATGTTTCTTTTTGATTTAGCGCCTTAAACTCAAGGTTATCGATTTGCCACATAGTAGTAGCTAACTCACTATCGAGGGTCAAAGGCTTAGTGTTTTTTTGTAACAGTTGGCCGTCTATGGTTAAATTAACCGATGTATTTTCTGCTAATTTTGCCCTGACTAGTAAATTATGTTTTTCTGGTAATCCAGAAAACTTTAATGACGGCACCGCCACAGCGTTATCATTTATATTGAAAGAGTCTGCTGTCATGTCCGCCAACCAGCGTTTGCCAAAATCTATTGACCATTGAATATTTTTACCGTCAAAACTTGCCAAAGCTAGCTGTTCTATTTTACCTTCGCTGGTAACCAACCAAGTAGACTTCAGCTTTTCTATTTGCCAACTTGCTTTGATATTATTAACCTGCAGCGCATTTTCCAATATTAATGATCGACCTTCAACCTGCCCTTTTAGCCATAAGTTTTCAGTGTTTGGATTATCAACATTTAGCTCTCCTTGTAATGCAGCGGTTAACTCACCAAATATAATTTCATCACTTTTAAACTTAAAAATGCCTTGCTCGATGTTCATATCTAGAGTCGCCTGTACTGGCCATGATTGCTTTACCGCTGAACTATCGTTATTAATCGCAGCAGGAAATACTTGCTGTATAGATGAGGCTACCTGTGCTTCTTTAAGCTCACTTTTTAATAGCAAAGTAGCTGTTGCACTCGACCGCCAATCAAGCACACTCGCGAGTTCTGTACTCACATCTACCGTAATAGGTTCAAACGCTTGCCAAGTTGCTTGTGCTTGCATGTTAGCCGTTAGTTTAGGCCAAGTAAGTGCAAAGTTTGCTTTGACTTGTTCGACAGAGAGATTTTCATTAGCCAATGCTACTTGCTGTTTTTCAGCTATTAATTTGCCATTTTTTAAAAACAAACCTTGATTATAAAACCAATCGCTAGTTACCAGCAATTGATTGGGTGATTGCAATTTCAAGGTGAATTTTGATGATTCGCTTAAGCGCCCTTTTGATTTGACGTTGGCAGAAAGTTTTGACCCTTGGACATTTATTGCCAGTTGATGTTGCCATTTTTTGCGCATATCAATATAGCCAGATACCGAAATTTTATGATCATCAAAGGTAAGGTTTAAGGCACTGACACTCGCTTTACTGTCTGCTAGTGCTATTTTTTTTACGTCTAGCGCAGTAATAGTATACTGGGCACTTTCTTCAGGTGTATTTTCATTAGCTGACGTAATTTCAGGTGTCGTTGCTTTATAGCTTATCGCGGCAATACTAACTTGTTTAACTTTGATTTCAACCGGCAATTGTACTGTGCTAAGTTCTGGTAAAGCATCTTGTGAATTGGTCGTCTTTTTATCGCTAATTATTGACACATCTAACGAGCTTAAATTGATGTTGTCGCAAGTCACTAACCTATCAATTAAGGTCAGCCATTGGCAGTCAACTGCGATATCTTTAACGTGCAAAGTTGTACCAGATTCTTGCCAAATAAGTTCGGTTAAATATATACGCGAGCTTAATGTGCCGCTGACTTTACCTATACTTAAAGCTTGTGGTTGAAAATGTGCACCGCGTTTAACTAACCACTGCAAGCCTGATTCAGTGGTATAAAGCCATGTCAGTACTAACAATATAATAGCAATTAACATGGTTGAAATTAGGCTGAACCACTTTAACATTGCTTTCTTTTTGAAGTAGTTCATAGATCAGGCCCAATAGTAATATGAAAACGCCACCCCTTGTTACCATCAAGTGCCTTAGCAATGTCTAGTCGAATTGCACCAATAGGTGTTACCCACCTTAAACCTGTGCCCACTGACTTTTGCAATTCCCAATCTTTCCAGTCATTAAAAGCATTACCCTGATCAGTAAATATCGCCCAACGAAAGCTTTCATTAAACAAATAATCAACTTCAATGCCTGACGATAATAGGTGTTTGCCGCCAATAGGAATTTCATTATCAATGGGCGACAAACTTTGATGTTCATATCCTCTTACTGAGACATCACCACCAGCAAAAAAACGATAAGTAGACGGCATGGAACGATTAAAGTCTTCAGTATTCATCCAAGTTGTACCTAATCGAGCACGTAACAATAACCGCCAGTCGTCATTTAGCGACCAGATACGCTTTACCTTTTGGTCAGTTTGTAAAAATTTTATATCGGGGGTGCTCAGTTGTTCACTACTGAAACGAATAGTACTTTGCCAACGCCAACCTTCAACTGCTGAAAAGGGATCAGTAACACTGTAGTAGTTTAATTGCCATGAAGGCACAATATATTTAAGATTCTGATTTACATCCGCCTCAGACTCTAATTGCTCTTGTGCCATAACAATTGACCATTGACTTGACCAATGAGGATCAATTTTATTCGCTAAAATAGACTCTAAGGTGAGTATTTTACTACGGCCTATTTCCTCATTTTTAATTTCATAGCTCAGTAAATTTATCCACTTGCTACTGGCTTTATCTAAAGGTATTTCATATTGAAATGTTGCGTGTATATCAGCATTATCTAGTTTTACTTTATTAAAATCGACCGAGGCAACATATTGATGAGCTTTATTGTTTACCCGTCTATTTCGCCAACTCACACCCAGTTTTCCTCCACTGTCAGTACCATAACCCAGTAGCGTTTTAAGTTCATATTTCTCAGTATCAATTATTGAAAGGTTAACATCGACCTGGTGGGTCACATGGTTAACAGATTGCTCAACAACCACTGATTTAAAGAACCCAGAACGATTAAGTGCCTGCTGGCTTTTAATGATGTCGAGTTGACTGTATGCGTCACCTGAGCGAATAGTGGAATAACTATTAACTAAGTCATGAGATAAAACTGTCCCCTCAATGGTAATATTCTTAATGGTATAGCGAGCCCCACAGTTGAATATCCAATTAACATTCGCTTGAAGCTTTGCGATATCGACATTTAATGCACTAGCGGTAAAAGTTGCGTTCAACAAACCTAATTCTTGTGATACCCGTTGTATCGTCGATTTAAATTGACTGTATTCACCATGATTAATTACCTTGCCTTTTAAAAAAGGATGTTTGCCAACAAGCTTTAATATTTCCTCAACTTCAGTCTCACAGTTGAGCACAATACTGGTATTGTTCCAGCGCACAGGTTCTTGTAATTCAATCGTTAATGCTTTGCCTTGTTTATCGTCTGCCAAGGTTAATACCGGCTGGTAATAGCCCAATGCCTGTAAAGCGCTGCGGGCTTTATTTAAAATATAATTGTCAGATTGTGGAAAGCCGAGCAAAGACAAAGGTATAACATTCTCGTTACTACTCAAATTCCGCAAAATATTAGTTTTAAAAACCGCTTCAACACCAATAATATTAAGGTGTGTACCGAGCTTAATATCGGGTTCTGCTGACTTTACCTTAAAGGCACTGACCAACATAAACACAGAAATTAAAGTATAAATCAGTCGAATACTGTAGGGATTATTCAGATATTTCAATATTTTTCCATTGTTGATTAACTGATAAAAGTGCACAGTGGATCATAATTATGACTACTTTGTAACATGAGATCATTAAATAATTACTATTTACTTAACATTGGAAGAAAACGTAGTCGTTATAAAATAAAGTAATTTACACTACTATCAAAATTCCTAGCTTTTTACCTTAACTTTATCAACAATCATCGACATTCATAAGCAGTAACTTTAAATGTAAATTTACCCATTTACTCTCAACATTATTTTTAAAAGGTTGACACCTATGCATATGGATACATTTTTACCCCAAGCAGTTGGCGCTATTTTTTGTCTCTGTAGGCATGTTGCTCGATGATAGCTTTCTTATCAGTCATTGGCAGCAAACCGCTATTTTAGTCATGGCAGCACTGGTCACCAATATTTTTATCAATGCCATTATTTTAAAACTGTCTAAATTTAGTTGGAAAGAAAGTCTTTATACTGGGGTGTTGTTGTCACAAATTGGAGAGTTTAGTTTTGTGTTGGCAGCGGTTGGTTATCAGGCCAATATTATGAATGAATATGGCTATCAATTAGCCTTATGTGTTATTTCACTGTCTTTACTCACGAGTCCTATTTGGATTAGCATGAGTAAAAAATGGCTTAAATTCAATCATAACGCGGCCAAAGAGCCAGTTTAATTTAAATATTTGGAGTTTTTTAACATCAAGAGTTATATCGTTAATCACGGTATAACTCTTGATTCATAGGCTTAAGACTCAGGTTTAAGATTCAGGCTTAAAAGTTGCTATAACCAACGTTTCTTCTTAAACACCACGAGTAATACCACTGAAACCACAGCCATTACACCTAATAAAATGAAATAACCATTATCGGCTTTTAGCTCAGGTATATACTCAAAGTTCATGCCATAGATACCGGCGAGAAAGGTCAAAGGCACAAATAACGCCGTGATCACCGTTAATACCCGCATGGTAGCATTCAGTTGATGAGAAGTTACCGACATATAACCGTTAATTAAATCACCACAAATATCGTAATACATTTGTGACAAACTTAGCAGACGGTCTAAACGTTCGCGCAAATCGGTAACCGTATGAGTTTCTTTATCGGTGATTAAGTCTGTATCCTCATCTTCGACATAAGCTTTTAAGGTTTCGCCCATGTTAACGTGGTAATTAAAGGTACGTCTTATTTTTACCAGTTGTGAGCGGTATGAGGTAATTTGCTTCATCATTTGGTCATTACCGCTTAACTGGAAATCATCTTCAATTCTTTCTAGCTCAGCTTCAAAATTAAACATTTCCTTAAGATAGAAGCCACAGCTGCTGTGGAAAAGTTTAAGTGCCAAATGTATTGGACTGCGTTTAAGGTGTTTTTCACCGACTTCGCTAAATAATTCATTAATCGCTAAAGAGCTTTTTGGGTGTCGGGTTATTAACACACGTTTACCGATAAACAAGCTCACTTGTAAATGGTTAAAATTAAGGCTGTCTTCATTGGCTACTATGCCGCGATACAGCATAAATATGTAATCTTTAAACAATTCGATTTTAGGGGGATGGCGATCACGAAGCGCATCACTAATCGCAAGGGGATGGCACTTAAATTCCGTTAATATCCGTGTTTCTTCTTCTATTTCAACGTTATCAAGATCAATCCACAGTGTAGTATCTTCGTTTTTTTGCCATTGACTGATTAATTCACTACTACCAATTACGGTTTTTTCCGTCGGTGATATCAACATACATTTTATCATTATATAATCTCTATATGCCCCGAATTAAACGGGATATTATATTAACCCTGATCTTTGAATCTTTTGTTGTGCAGGTACAAAGTCAGTAACAAAGAAAACTTTCAAAAGAAGTTAAGTAATTATATTTAAAGTTAACTAATTTCCACTTGATTGTAATACAATTAACTATAAATACGAATAAAATTAACATCATAATAGCTAATCGTACATGTTATACAGATACTCAACTAATAAAGATCATATCCCGTTATTAAAACGGCTTTAAGGATAAACGAATGTTAGAAAATGCCATTGATAAATTATCCTTAGTCATCGACGATATTCTCATTGCAGAGCACGAGCAAGACATTGCTACAATTATGCTCGCTGCAAATGAAACACTAGTGGCTGAACAATTTGCTTTGTTGATTGAAGCCCTGCCACAAGATAAACGCTTAAGTGTTTGGGCTACTTATCCAGAAGAAACGCAAAGAGCTGCCTTTGTTGATATGGGACAAGGCACAAGAACAAGCTTAATACAGGCATTAAGCGATGAAGAATGTTTCGATTTACTTGCTCAACTAGACGTTGATGATGTAATTGAAATTGCAGAAGAAATACCTAGTCGTTTATTAAAGTATGCGATAAAAAATTTAGACGATTCGCAACGTAAGTTATACCAACAAGCACAGCAATTTACCGTTGATGAAGTCGGCCATTGGTTAGACTACAATTATGTCCGCATTTCGGAAAAGCTTAAAATAACCAGTGCTCAGTTACTGTTACAAAAAGGTTTATCGCCATATACCGAAGATTTTTATGCGGTAAATAAAGAAGGAGTTTTAACCGGTACTGTCGACATCAATAGCTTGATACAAAGTGATGGTGAAAACACCTTAAAAACGCTTTTTTCGCCTGAAATAATCCGACTTAGTGGTCATGACGAATTAACAGCGGCCGCAGAAGCGGTAATATTATCAGGTAAAATGTCGTTACCTGTAGTTGATGAAAACGATCATTTTCTTGGTCGCTTTACCGTTGAAACAGCTTATCAAGTAAAACAAGAAACGCAGACAGAGCAAATCAATAGTGCTGCGGGTTTATCTACCGACGAAGACTTATTTTCTAGCGTTAGAACCAGTGCGAAAAACCGTGGAATTTGGCTTGGCATTAATTTGCTGACGGCTTTTTTAGCCTCTTGGTTTATTGGATTTTTTGAAGCAACACTACAACAAGTAGTCGCTTTAGCGGTATTAATGCCAGTAGTCGCGTCTATGGGTGGGGTTTCTGGTAGCCAAACCTTAACTGTAATCGTCCGAGGTATGGCATTGGGCCAAATAACAGAACAAAATAGAAAGGTGCTGCTGCGAAAAGAATTAAAAGTTGGTGGGCTAAATGGCATAATTTGGTCTGTTGTTATTGGTGCTATCACTTACTTTTGGTTTGACAGTGCAGAACTAAGTTTAGTTATTGCCTTAGCAATCTTATTAAATTTACTGACGGCGTCGGCATCGGGCGTTATGATCCCGGCTATATTAAACAAATTGAATATTGACCCTGCCTTATCTGGCGCAGTTATTTTAACCACAGTAACTGATATTGTTGGTTTCGTTGTGTTTTTAGGATTAGGTAGCTTACTGCTACTATAAAAAAGTAAAAAGAGGATTTAAGTAATGCCCGTAGAAACTATCACCTGGATTGCTATTGTGTTATGTATTTCACAATCAGCTATTTTTTCAGGATTAAATTTAGCCTTTTTTTCTCTCAGCAGATTGCAGCTAGAAGTTGAAGCCAATAAAGGCAATAAAGCAGCAAAAATTGTATTAACGCTGAGAAACGATTCTAATTTTTTACTTGCTACTATTTTATGGGGCAATGTCGGTATTAATGTTTTATTAACCATGTTGTCAGATTCAGTATTGGCCGGTGTTGGTGCATTTCTATTCTCGACGATAGCCATCACCATCATAGGTGAGATAACCCCCCAAGCATACTTTTCTCGTAATGCTTTAAAAATGGGTAGCATGCTGGCACCTATTATTCGTTTCTATCAATTTGTGCTTTATCCTGTTGCGCGTCCAAGTGCTTTGATACTTGATGCTTGGTTGGGCAAAGAAGGTATTACCTATTTAGGCGAGAGTGAATTAGGTAATATCATTAAAGAGCATATACGTGCTGAAGAAGCAGACCTAAACCATGTTGAAGGTATTGGTGCATTAAACTTTTTTGCTTTAGATGAAATTAAAGTAACTGAAGAGGGTGAAGTGATAGACCCTAACTCTATTATTGCCTTACCGACAAAACTTGATTTACCTATTTTGCCAGATACCTATACAGGTCCAAACGACCCGTTTTTAACCATGCTTAACCAGTCAGGTCATAGTTGGGTGGTTATTACAAACCTTGAAGGTACCCCGTTATTGGTAATTGATGCAGATGGCTTCTTACGTAGCGCGCTGTTTCAGTCAGAAAATTTTGACCCTTATAACTTTTGCCATCGCCCGGTTGTTATTACCGATGAAACAACCTCGTTGAATGAAGCTATTTTAAAAATGAAAGTGAATACTTCAACTGATAAGAACTTTGACGGTGTCATTGAGCACGATGTGCTGCTGGTATGGGGTGAAACTAGACGAATTATTACCGGTGCAGATATTTTTGGTCGCTTACTTAAAGGTATGTTGCCATTAGTGCAACACAACGAGAAAGTAGCAGAGTTGATTAACGCTAAGTTGTGAATATAGCTCTTTAAGATGCCCTTTCGAAAAATTAACTTCGGCTATATATTTAGCCGAAGTTTTTCTATTAATCTCTGATTAACGCAAGATGACAGCAAACCGATAACAATATAATTAATCCGCTACTTATACCAAGTTAATTAATCCTCTACTTATACCAAGTTAATTAATCAAATTGGTATTACTCTGGTTTTAAAGCAAGTACATCAGATTTTAATAAACTCAAAATTTTCTCCGCTGTATTACCTAACACTTTGGCTTTTAAACCTTTCCGGCCAACTGTGCCGATAACGACTAGCCCTGCTTTTTGTTTGGCTGCAATACTGGGAATCACTTTTTCAGGATCGCCTGCTTTAATGAAAAAATTAGCCACAGGAATTCCGTATTCAGTGGCCAACTTTTCAATTTTAGCCTTTAAGGATTTCTCTGCTTTTATTTCCAACTCGTCTTTGTAATGTATGCCTAGATCACGTAATACTTTCGAAAACAGTACGGTATAGCATACAAATAACTCAGCCTCATTGGTTTCGGCAAATGATTTCGCTGCTTTTAATATTTGATGATTGAGTGCTTGTTTGCTTTTGCGTTTTGTTTCTAGATCAACAGCTGCTATAACGTTAGGCGATTTACGCCACTTATTATCGCTAACAATAAATACCGGTGCTGGACATTCACGTAATAATTGCCAATCGGTTGAAGTGTATAAAAACGTCTCACTACGATGTGCAGTTTTTACCACCATCAGTGGGTTATGCTCTTTTGCGTAGCTATTTATCCAATCGTAAATACGTTTTTCCCACACCACTTCAAAGCTGTAGTTAATGCCGTTAGGAATTAAAGTCGCGAGTGATTTTTTTGCCTCATCACTCACAGCATCAAGTAATGCTTGTTTTATGTTTTGGGGATCATCTTGAATAAGCCGTAAACTTTGATAACAAAAATAAACAATATGCAAAGAATTGCTGGTATTTTTAGCCAATTCACAAGCGCGTTGAATGGCGACTGGTTTGCTATCCGATAAATCGGCGACAACGAAGATACTGTTCATAAAGCCCTCTTTTATTGATGTGTATATAATAAAAGTAGCATACAAAATCTTTATTTTCTTTGATATAAAACAACTATTTAATAAAAATAATGTTTAAGTGCATCAGTGAACCAAATTTTAACTAAATTAAACTTATACACTCAACTAACAAACCGTAATTTTAAGTGTTCTTTATCGCTAGCTTGCTAATTTGTTTAATGATCAAGCCAGTTAACGCAACCGGCAATAAAGACAATAAGCCAAAAACCCAATTACCGCTGACAAAAATTAAAATGCTTGATAACAACAAGCACAAAGCGACAGTGATTGCGCCAACTAACGTTATTGCTTTATGGGTAAATAAAGCACCTCCAGAGAGTACAATAGCCGCCAAAACTTGAATGACACCAAAAAGTGTAATGGTGAAGTCATTGAACATGAAACCTTGCAGAAATTGCACTTCTTGGGGACTGTGAGTAACCTTAGCTATACCCGCGGCTAGACTTAATAATGCGATAATGACAATCAGTAAATTAATAACAGTTTTCATTGAAGCTCCGTGCACTAACGTTTGTTATAAGGTCCTTTATTACAAGGTCCTTTTATTACAAAGTACTTATTAACTTATATGCTAACCAGTGGTGTTAACTAAACTCAACCGCATAACTCAACGGTTAAATCACAAGGCACTATTATTTGTCACACCTAAGCTAACTGTCACACTCAAGCTAACTGTCACACTCAAGCTTGGCTTTATATTTTTTACTGGCATAAATATATAAAAAAACTGCAATAACGATATTGAATATACATCGTAATATTTCAGCTAATTGAAAGTTCAAGGTAACTAAAGAATAGAGCAAATCAATCGTTGATCCCAAACCCAATATAATGGCTAAAATCATAAATATTTTTTCTAAAGACATTGAGTTAGACATAATTACCAAAATTTGTGTACGTACCTAATATTATCGAACTATACACTTTATAGTTTTTAAATGAAAATGAACAAATGCTTAATGCCTTACAGTATTTATAACTGTGTGAATACACAGAATTAGCCTACCAACTTACTCACGACCTTTACATTGTTATGCAGAGTTTTATGAACTGGACATTTGTCTGCTATTTCTAAAAATCGTGTTTGTTGCGCGGTATCTAACTCTCCAACAAAACTAATTTCACGCACGATAGCTTCAATACCTTGACCTTGATTTTCGCATTCTTGGCAATCTTGTTGATAATCTCGGCTATGTTTTAACTCAACTTTGATATGCTTTATGGCAAGTTTTTTACGTGTCGCGTACATGCGAAGTGTCATGGCTGTGCAAGCGCCTAGACCCGCAAGTAGATGCTCGTAGGGATCAGGCCCCATATTATCGCCGCCTGCACTTTGAGGTTCATCAGCAAGCCAGTAGTGGCTATTCGTACTTACGTGTTGGGTAAATTTATGATTTTTTTCTTCGACAATTACATGCCCTTTAGCCACGTTAACTTTCTCATCGGCGGACTTGTTATCACCTGCATTGATTTCAGTACTATTTTTAGCATTACTTGGGGCTGAAATATATCGCCCTGCCCATGAAGCTATTACGTCTGCAGCATATTCGGCGTCACGTTTATTGGTTAATAAGTGATCGGCACCATCTAAGCTGACAAAACTTTTTGGGTGTAATGCCGCTTGATATATTTTCTCCGCTTCACTGATGTTTACTGTGCTGTCAATCGGAGAGTGCATGATTAAGAGCGCCTTTCTTAATTGACCAATGTGGCTGGTATCGTAGCGTTTAATATCATCTAAAAATTGTTTTTCGATAGTAAACACACGCCCTGCTAAGTTAACTTCAGCTTTGCCATTTTTTTCAATATCATCAATTTGTAGGGCAAAATTATGGGCAACATGCTCTGCATCCGATGGTGCGCCAATAGTCACAACGGCCAAAGACTCTTCAACATGTTGAGCTACACCAAGCACTGCTGCGCCACCTAAGCTGTGACCAATGAGTAGTCGAGGCGCTTGATATTCTGAACGGAGAAAATTCGCTGCAGCAATTAAATCTTTTATATTTGAGGAAAAGTTACTATTAGCAAAGTCACCATCACTATTGCCTAAACCGGTAAAATCAAACCTTAACACTGCAATACCTTTACGGATTAAAGCTCGGCTAATTCTTGATGCCGCTGCAATGTCTTTGCCACAGGTAAAACAATGCGCGAATAAGGCATAAAATTTCACATCAGATTCAGGCGTTTCAAGTAATCCACTGAGTTTGTGTTCACCGCTGATAAATTCAACTTTTTTGCGCATATATTACCCTTTTTGTTAGTTCGTCTATTAGTCACATTCTGCGTTACTAAAATTGACCGTAAGGTTTTAAGAAAAATTTCTTTTATCATAATACTAGTTAAGTTTTTACGATACATTGCATATTATTTTGTATAAAATATACCGGCATTAATCAAATTTTTTAAGGAACAAGTATGACTATTGGTGTGGGCGGCTCTACCGCGAAAATTGAACTTGAGAAGTTAGTCAATATGACGGGTCAAGTCCAGGCAATAACTGAGGCTGAATTAAAACAGCGCATTGCGAAAGCGCAAACAATTATGGCTGAAAATAACATTGCGGCCACCTATATTGATGCCGGAACAAACTTATATTACTTTACAGGAACGCGATGGTACGCCAGTGAACGTATGGTGGGCGCTATTATTCCTCAACAGGGGGAAATTAAATATATTACACCGTTCTTTGAAGTGAATACACTTAGCCAATATATGACGATAAAGGGCGAAATAAAAGGTTGGCAAGAACATGAAAGCCCTTATCACCTCGTTATGCAAACCTTAGCTGAATTCGGTATTACTTCAGGCCGATTAGCCATTGATGAGTCTGCCGCTTTTTTTATTGCGGACGGTATTAAAAAAGCCGCCCCCGATTTAGAACTTGTTGATGCAAAATGTGTAACAGCAGGTTGTCGTGCAGAAAAATCAGACACCGAAATAGCCTTATTGCAACAAGCAAAAGATATGACAATAGAGGTTCATAAAGCTGTAGCACGTATATTACATGTCGGTATTACTACACAAGAAGTCACTAATTTTATTGATCAAGCACATCGTAAAGTGGGCGCACCTGCCGGCTCATATTTTTGTATTGTGCTCTTTGGTGAAGATTCATCTTATCCACACGGTGTTAAATCACCAAAAACCTTAGAAAATAATGACATTGTATTAATTGACACCGGCTGCCAGGTTGAAGGATATAACTCCGATATTACACGTACTTACGTTTTTGGCGAACCAAATCAGCGCCAACGTGACATGTGGCAAATAGAAAAACTAGCACAGAAAGCGGCCTTTGATGCGGCCAAAATTGGCGTAGCTTGTGGTGATGTGGATGTTGCAGCAAGAGATTATTTAGCAAGTCAAGATTTAGGGCCTGATTATCAAACACCTGGCTGCCCTCACAGAACTGGGCATGGTGTAGGTTTAGACATTCACGAATGGCCTTACCTAGTGCGAAGCGATAGAACACCACTAACTAAAGGGATGTGTTTTTCCAATGAACCTATGTTAGTAATACCTAATGAGTTTGGTATTCGATTGGAAGACCATTTTTATATGACTGACACGGGCGCTAAGTGGTTTACTGAGCCTTCATATTCGATCGACGACCCGTTTGGCTATCAACAAGCTTAAACAAAACTCCAACTAAATTGGTTATTTTTATATTAGAAGTCAGGACTAAATGTCTCGTTTACCCTGACTTCTAAAAACTAATACACTTTGTAGCAGTAAATAGATTGGCGTATGTCTTTGGCTTTGGATAGAATCAATACATTATAATTTTTGATATCGAGCTTATGCACGCATTTTTAGAATACATTCCGTTAGTTATTTTTTTCGTTTTTTATAAGTTTGCCGATATTTATTGGGCAACAGCCTCATTAATCGTTGCATCTGCTATACAAATAGCCTATTTCTTAATACGAAAACAGCCAATTCCAAAAAGAAATCTAATTTTCTTTGGCTTAATTGCCGTATTTGGTGGCCTGACTATCTATATGCATGACGATACCTTTTTAAAATGGAAGGTAACTATTATCCAAGGCATTTTTGCTATTGCACTTATTGTTAGTCAAAAAGTATTTAATAAAAATATTATGAAAGAGTTTTTAGGTGAAGCCTTAACCCTACCCGAAAACATCTGGAATAGATTAAATCTTGCTTGGGCGCTTTTCTTTGCGTTATGTGGTTTCCTCAATTGGTACATTGCCTTTAACTTTAGTTTAGAAACCTGGGTTAACTTTAAAGTATTTGGCTTAACGGCGTTAACTTTTGTGTTTGCTATTGGCTCGATAATATCATTGTATAAATACATGCCTGAAGACAAAGCAGAAGAAAAGCAAGAATAGCTTGGCATGCGTTTTTCGCGGCTTTTAATTAAACAATAATTTTTTGGATGTAAAATGTTTTATCTTATCTATAGTGAAGATGTTGAAAATAGCTTAGCGCTGCGTATGAG
>TARA_R110000744_G_scaffold80119_7_pt1 | contig 15272 bp, 3 predicted proteins | sample TARA_R110000744 | Tara Oceans TARA_R110000744 (sample SAMEA4398083) | marine metagenome | biome: Polar Biome; feature: [DCM] deep chlorophyll maximum layer (ENVO:01000326); material: water (ENVO:00002006), including particulate matter (ENVO:01000060) such as... | depth 36 m | reverse complement strand
GGTATTACATCGTCTACTAAATTCAAAAAGTCTCTAGCTTCTTTATCTGTAGCTAGTTTCTTAGTTTCTTTATAAAACTTAACCAAGTCTTCTTCTAATTGTTTCTGTACCTTACTGTTCTTTATTATAGAGTTTAGACTACCATAAGCATTAGCTTCTAATGTTCTTACAAAAGATTCTTCTAATAAGTGTTTCTGTTCTAAGCTTTGTAACTTCTTAGCTATAGCTCCACCTCTTCTTTTTGTTGTAAGTTGTGTAATAAGAGATACATAAAGCTCTGCTGTCTTAGTATCATCTATACCTTCATTCTTTACAATGTTTGTAATAATATCTTTAATGTCACTCTTAACCTCGTTACTATTATTCATTATACCTTTCTGTAACTCAACAAAAGTACCTACTGTCATAACAGTTCCTCCTACGTCTATTAATGTAAGTTCAGGATATTGTATAGAAGTTAAATCAAATATATCTGATTCTACTAAAAGTTTATTTACTCTTTTAATTAATGGAGACTCAGCTTGCATTCTGTACCATACGTGACCACCTTCATGTATAATATCTGTACCTACAGTACCACCTTCTGATATTAATAATGTACTACCTATAGCTAATGATACAGCTTCAGTTCCAAAAGAGTCTAACAGTTGACCACTTAAAATATAAGCTTGGTCTGCAGGGACTAATCCTTTTGATATAAGTCTTTGTAACATAATATACTCACCTAAACCAGCATTTGTATATACTTCATGGTTTCTTCTAGGTACAGCTCCATCATACTTTTCAAACGTATTATCTTCAGATGGTTTTGTTTCTTCTTGTGTTACTTTAGATTTAATCTTTTCATAAACAGATTTAATTTTTTCTTTAGTCTCTTTAACCTTTTCCTTTACTGTAGTAGATTTTTTTGCTCTTGTAATGTTTTCATCTTTTACATCATAGTCTCTATATTCAATAGTACCTATTACATTACCATCAACTTCAGCTACCATTTTGTATTGATATAAATCGTTACCAAATTGAAAAAATAACTGTCCATCTATATTGACAACATTTTCTTGACCATCTTGAGGTAAGACTAATTGTATTTTTACATCTACTGTATCTTGTGATATGTACTTAGCTAGAAATGTGTCTATAGTTTGATTACCAACCTTACCCTCTCTATTGTAAAATTTAATGACACTACCCTTACTGTCTGTAATAGTATAACTATTACCTCCTTTGGTAGGAACAATAGAAGAAGCTTTAATTATAAGCTCTCCACCTTTTTTCGCTACAGCTTCTGCTAATTTTTTAACTTTATCTAATATAGGAATCTTTTTACGAACCTTTTCGGATTTAGGTTCTTCTGGTAATTTTACTTCTGTTTTTTCAGTTACCGCTTTTTTTTTACTTTCCCCCTGTTTGTTTGCCCACTCTGTGTATGATTCTTTTATAGTTCCATTTTGTTTACCTTTTAAATACTCTTCAACTTTTTTATAAGTATCTACACTTACACCAGCCATGCCTTTCATTTTCTTTTTTAACTCAGAAAAAGCTTTTCTTATTTGCTGCGGTGTATTTGATTTTTTTAGTATTCTTTCTGTTTTATCTACCGCTTCAACAACATTCTTTTTAACTAATTTTTCTGCACTTTTAAAAGCTTCTTTTGGTGTTTTACCTCTTAAATCTTGTACTGTCTCTACCCCTTTTTTAGCTACTCCTCTTACAGTGTCTGCTCCTTTCTGAGCTACTCCTTTAACAGCATCAAACGCTTTACTTAGAAATCCTTTACCCTCTTGTTTTTTCTTAGACGATTTATACTCTTCTATAGACATACCAGACTCTTTAGCTTCCCTAGCTGTCATTCTTTTTTCTCCCTTCTGTGTGAATTCCTCCATTTCATCAGAAGTTAATCTCTTTTTAAATCTACTATCTGTCTTTCCTTCTTTAGTCAGAACTTCTTCTTTTTGTAAATAAAAGTTTTCTATCTCATTTTTAAGTTGCTTTTCTTCAGATTTTAACTCATTTAAAACAGCTTCCTCTTCCATTCTAATATCGTTAAGCTTTTCTTTTTGTTTTTCCTTAGAAACGTTTTGTACTACCTTCTTTCTTTGTTCGTCAAAGATAGACTTAACTTGTTCTTGTTGAGAACTGTTTCTGGTTAACCTATTCTCTCTATAAAAAACTTGTTTAGCTCCAGCTTCAGTCAAGGTAGTGTTTACAGAGTGTTTGTTATAGTTTACAATCATCCTATCAATAGTCTGAAATATAGCGTCTCTTCCTTCTGGAGTTAACTTACCATCTTGTACCTGTTGTTCTATAACTGACTTCATGTTTGAGCCGTCTCCATTATAATTCCATATATGGTCTGCTACTAGTTCATCAGATAAGTTTTGAAAATCTCTCATAGATTCTTCTGAATAACTTCCGTCTTCAGACAATAGTCTTAACTTTTCAGTCTTCTCCATCTTTTCGTTAAGCATCTTTTGTCTTTCAGCTATACCATCAACAGCACCTCTGGTTCCACCCATAGCTCCACCTAATCCTACAGAAGTCCAGAATATATCTCTAGCTTCTTTAGTAAAATTACCATCTGCTTCTGTTATGTAATCTGTATACGAATCGTAAGCTTGACCTTTTTCTTCTAGTAGATTAGCATATTTAATCCATTCTTGATAAGTCTCTTGTACACCTTCAGAAAAACCTTCCACTCCTGCATAGACTCCTGCTGTAGGTAATGTTATAAGACCTCTTTGTATTAAAGGTTTTATAATCCCACCGACACTAGCACTAAAAGCTGCAGGATTTGGAGCTATTCTTGCAACTCTACTAATGTTTAATGTTTTACCTAAACCTCCAAATAGTAATCCATACTGAATAATATCTACAGCTGCCCATTTAGAGTTATCCCAAACAACACCACTTGCAGCACTTGCCGCTTGTTCTTTATCTAAACCTTCTTTAATACCCTGATTATAAGTTTCTCCTCCTAAATAAAATCCTTCAAATGTATTGGCTGCAAGACCACCACCTATTGCACTAGAAATATTTTTTGCTCCTTTTGTAACTACAACTCCTGCTTTACCTGCGTCTATAGCAAGATGTTGAGCTAGTCCTGTACCACCAACTCTATTAGTTCCATATAATAATTTTGATACCTTAGAACCTTGTTGTGTAGCAGAAACTACTTTACCCATTTTACCAACCTTTCCACTTTGAGCTAATCCTTTTAAAGCCCAACCACCAAATCTACCTCCAAGAGCAGCTCCTGCTCCATAAGGAATCATAAATGAAGCTGCGTAAGGTATAAGTCTTGAAACTTTATGAGACCACATTTCTGCTTTAAACATATCTTGCCAAGTAACATCTTGTAGGTCTTCAGATATAATTAATAAATTTTCATTTTGAGTCTCTTCTCCTTTTTTTCTTAACCATTCTCCTACAGGAGTTGTTGGGTCTGGGTCATTAGGAGACATTAAAGCTGATACAAAATCTATAGTATCTCCTGTACCGTAAACTAAATCACCCCAACCAGCACGAAGAGCTCTACCTGCATCTGATGTAAAACTACCTAAAACTGCATCTGGGTCAACCATATCTAGACTACCTGTTTCAACATTCCCTTTCATAGGATTAACTAAACCTTGATTTTGACCTTGTAAATCATTTCTTACTCCTACACTTTCAAAGTAATCTCTTGTCTGTTCTTGTTGTTGAACCTGTTCTGGTGAAGGACCTAATAAAGATAAAGCTATATCTGTGCTACTTAATCCGTCATAGCCTTCTATAGCTTCTTTTGGTGTAGGAATTGATGGTAAATCGTACCCTGTAATATTATCTGCCATGTTATTTATTTAATGTAAAGTATTTAGACCATTGTTTATTTGATGATTTAAATTTTTTAAATGTTTCTTTATCTGTATTTTGTCCATACCACTTTAAAAACCCTTTAGGTCCTCCTTGTAAAGCTTCTTTTAAAACTGGGTCATTTTTTATTAATCCACTTAATCCAGATGTCATTGCCTCAAAGTTTTTATTTGTTTTAGCCATATCACCATTACCTGCTTTTTCTGACTCAGTTAGTAACCAACTCATAATCATAGGAGATGTTAAATGTCCATTTTCTGCACTTACTCCCCCTACTACTAAACTAGTTTCTATATTAGACTTATAAGAAGTTGCTACTTGTGGTAAAATTTCTGTATTACCTTCAGTGTATATATTCGCTAATCCTTGAGTTAACTTAGCTTTTCTCTCTTCGTAAAATCCTGCGTTCTTCTTTTTAGTTTTGTATGACGTAGACTCGTTATACACTTTAGATAATGATTCACTATCTGTTGTTTCTTCCATTTGCTGTCTAAATGATATGTTCTTTAAGTCTATAACATCATAATACATATCATCTGAACTAAAGGTATCACTATCTATTAACTCATTTATCATAACTACTTCTACAGGCAAATTACCATATTGTTCTCTAGCTTTTTTTATGTCTGATTCGTCAGTATCTCTAGTAATTAACATTGTTGTAGGTTGTCCTGTTGATGGGTCTACTCCTCTAACTCTAAATCCAAGATAAGTACCGTTATACTTAAGGTCCATTTCTTCTCCTTCTCCAAAGGGATTAAATCCTAAAGCCCCTACTCCAAATCCTCCTACAGCACTTAGACCTCCAACAATCGCAGCTCCAGGACCAGTGATTGCTCCTACCGCTAAACCTCCAGTTCCAGCTGCAGCTCCTACTTCTACACCTCTTTCTAACCAAGTACCACTTATATCATCGTCTGTTACTAAAACTCCATCTTCACTATATAAACCTTTAACTGCTAAGTTGTTTATCATTCCGTCATCTGCTAAATAATTTTCACCGTAATGGGCTTTAAGTACCGCCGTCTGTACGGGCTTATCTGTAAGTATACGACTAGATGAGTTTAGTTGATGTCCTGCTATAACGTTTGTACCTCCTAACTTACTGTTTGAACTTGACTCTGAATCGTACCCTCCTATCATTGTCCATAAATCTGAGTACGAACTACCATCTTCAGGATTTGTACTTTCTAATAGTCTTTGGAATCCACTCTTTCCCTCACCATCACTACCATGGTCTTTATCCATATCAAAAACATCGTTTACTGTAAAAGATTCTGTACTACCTTTATACTCACTAAAAATAGAAGGCAAAGCGTCTATGTTTTTTTGGAATTGATTAACATAACTTGTCTCTATTTCCTTCTCTCCATAAACAGGAGCTTCATCCCACCTCATAGCTTGTTTAGTCCAAATCTCTACAGCTGATGGGTTTTCTTGTAAACTAGCTACGTCTATTCCAGTATCTTTAGACATATCACTTAATATAGCCATTGTGTTTTTAGCATAGAAATCTTCAAAACTTATTTCTTGTCCTGCATCAGTATCTTGCATCATTGTACTTATATCCCAGTCTCCTCTAATTCCTCTGTAGTCAAATTCATCTGTATCTCCATTTATAAAAGCTTTGTATCTATCTATATCACCAGGCATAACAAGTCCTTGTGTTTCAGTACTTTGTTGAGCTAATGTAAAGTTTGTTAAATTAGATTTATTATTAGCAACTCTTCTTAATATTGGATTTCCCTTTGTAGGGTCAGCGTCTGGATTATTTATATTCATCTTATATTGATTTATATAATAATCTAGATTACCATACAGTCTAGCTTGTGTATAGTCTCCATTATGTTGTTGTATTATGTTTTTAATATCTCCCCATCCAGAATGTTCTGAATGCCACTTTTTCATATCATCAATATCCTTTTGTCTTCCAAAAGAACTATTTAATAATTGTGTTGCAACTTGTGATGCGTTGTCTAATTCTTGTTGTACTCTATTTTGTTGGTCTATTCTTTGAGCTTGCTGTTGTTGCAACATTTGCATGTATTGCAATTCTTTCATTGACTCAGCGTCTCTAGTTGACTTCCTGTCCTGTGCAGTTTTATAACCAGTGCTCAGCGTAGACCAAAATCCATAATCTATTGCCATTATTATTCGTTTTCGTTTAAATTAGTATTGTCTTCAAATGTACTGCTTATATTAAATCCGTTGTCTGTTTTAGCTAAAGAGTTTTTAATAAAGTCTTGTAAAGCGCTTCCACTAGATTTAGACAAAGCGTTTGCAAATGTAAGTCCAGCAAATTCAGAAGCTGCTTTTTTGTTAGCTAACTGCATTTGTAAATTTTCAGTTCTTTTAGCTTCTTGTTGTGTAGCATCAAAGTTTTCTTTATATGTAAGTAATTCAGAATATGATTTTTGATTTTCTCTTTGTAGTAAAGCATCTTGTGAGGCTACTTCTAATAGAGCTGAAGTTCTTTTTGAATCAAATATACCTGAAGCAGCTAAGTACTTCGCTCTGTCTCCTGCAGTACCTCTTATACTATTCTCTAACCCTTGTTGATATGCTGTGTCTATACCTTTTCTAATCTTCATTTCTTCAGCAGGGTGATATCCTCTTTTAGATAATTCTTTTGTTTCTCTTAAGTGTTCCATAAACATTGGACTTAACTTAGCTTGCTCCATAGGTGTAACATCTTTCATTGCTGCAGCTAAAGCTTTCTTACCCATAACGGCATTTATTAAAGCGTCAGGACCACCAAAGGCATCCATAACACCTTGAGCGACACCAAGAGTACCTTTTAGTATATCTTGAGCTGAAGGACCCATACTTCTTATTTCTTCATCTGTATATTCTGGAGTTTCGTCAAATTCAAATGCTTCTGGAGTTTCTGATACTATAAGGTCTAAATCTGCATTTAAATTAGAATTATCATAGTCTTCGCTTTGTATTCTCTCAAATATTTCAAGTTGTGAAGGAGTAAGGTTAACGTCTGGATTAGCTCCAGTTTGAAATATTTTCTTTTTTCTATTAAGTATAAATTGGTCTAGTTCGTCTGTACCTCCATCGTAGTTACGATTTATTCCTTTAGGATGTCCTTTTTGTTTTGCTCTAACCTTACCTGTTGTTAAAACATCTCTAGTATGAAATACATTTGCTTTTAGATTTTTTAACTCTACCTTTTCTTCTGGTAAAATAGTACCATCTTCATTTTTCTTTTCTAATATTTCTATTTGAGATGTATTATCATCATAGCTATTTATCCAATCTCGTTTAACATAACTAATTGTACCGTCTGTTGGATTATAAACTTCTACATAATCTGCTCCTCGTGCATTAGCTACTGTCACATCGGTTGTAATTCCTGATGATAGTTTTAACTCTTCAGACGAGTTAGCTAAATTTAATATTTTTGTATTTACTTTTCCGTTGTCTTCTATATACTTCTTATCGTCTTGTAGTAACTTTAATTTATTTACTTCTTCAACAGAAGCATTTGTCATGTATAAAAGTTTGTCTGTTTCTGAGTCAAACTCTGGTAATTCATTTTTTTGTTCTGCTGTATTTATTTTATCTAACTTAGCTATTATAGCATCACTCTCTTCAATAGTTCCTTCAAAAGTTCCATCAGTAATAGACTTTCTTTTTAACTCCAAACTAGCGACAGCTTCTTTTCTTTGGTCATTATACAACATGTTTAACTGTTGTGTATCACCATTTTCTACAGCTTCGTTAATTGTATTTATGTCAAAAACATCGTTTTCAGTTCCATACTCTTTTTTTAATTCTAAATACTCTAAAGCTAAATTAGTAGATTCTATCTCTTTTTCTATAGCTATTTTTTCTTCATCAGTTGCTGTTTCTAAGGCAGTATTTTTTTGCTTTAGTTTTTCCTTTAAATTGTTTCTTAATTCTTTTTCCGATTCAGGAGTACTCCATACAACTTCTTCATCTTCTAACTGAACATTTGTAAGTCTACCATTACCATCTTCTTCATTCTTATCTTTTTCTAGTGTTTGTCTTGTATATTTTTCTGCTTCAGTTTCTCTTTTTCCAGTTATCTTAAAATTTTCTTCTCTTTCTTGCTCTAATTCTTCAGCATTAATTTCATTTTGTTCTACTTCATAATTTGTAATAGCTCCTCTCCCTTCAGATTCATTTAAGTCTTTTTCAGCTTGTTCAGTTTTATTTATCTCATATATTTCACTAGGATTCCATCCTCCATTATTATCTTCTATTTCCTGCATTTTTAACTCTTCTTCTGCAGTAATAGTTCCATTATCTTTTTTTGATAATAAATCATTATAGACAAAAGTATCTACTTCTCTTTTATCTCTTTCTTCATTTGTTTCAAATACACCTGTTTCTTCTTTATTTGCAACTCTTTCAGATTCTTCTTCTATGTCTATTTCTTCATATATTTTTTCATATACTTCATCCATAAACCCATCTACATTTTCATATTCTTCTAACTCTAAACCTTCATATTTTGCAGCTATATCTGGATTATCAGCAAATATTTTATCTATATATTTTTGATTACTTTTAAGTTCTTCTAATTCTTCTTGTTTCCATTCATTGTCTTCTAACTCTAACTTAACACGTTCATCTATTTGTTCTGTACTAAGATTTAGTTCATCTTCTATGTTATTTTTTTCAATTCTTGCTCTTATAATTTCTTCACTATCATTAATAGATGGGTCTGTTACAGGAGTCTCTTCAGTAGAAATTACTTCCGATTCTACCACATCTTCTACCTCCTCTTCTATAGGTTCTTCTACAACTTCTTCTATAGGTTCTTGTATTATTTCTGGTTCTTTAAACATTTGATTAAATGTCTCTTTTCCTGGAACTTCTTCTCCAGGATTCTTTATTTCAAATGCTCTTTTGTATTCTTCGTATGTAGGCTTTGTTCCATCTCTTTCAAAGTCTGACTGAATATCTTGCATGCTTTTTTCTGTAACTGTACTCTCTGTTTCTAAATCAGTAGTATCTTCTATCTGAGTCTGTAGAGGGTCAGCAATAGTACCACTAGAAACATCAATTACGTCACCTTCTTTGTCTATATACTCTCCACCTTTATATTCTACAAATTCATTGTCTCCATTTTCATCTGAACCAAACTTTACTTTTCCTGTATATTTATCTCCTTTATTTTTACTTTTATCTGTACCATCATAATCAATTTCTATAATGTCATCTGAAGTAATCTTACCTTCAGCTAAAGCATCTAGTACTTCTTCATCATTTCTATATATAACATTATTTTCAATAATAGGTTGGTCAATTACTTCTGTTTCTTGTGTCGCTTCCTCTCTTTTTTCTATTGATTTTGTTTCTTCATCTATAATTATATCTAACGGTTTTGTTCCTCCTTCTCCTCCGTTAAATGTGTTATCACTTTCTCTATATGGAGTTATTGATGCTTTACCGTCAGATATATATAATTGTTCATAATTATTATAAAGTTTTATAATATCTCCATTTTCCAACTCTCCATTATTAACAGCGTCTGATACTTCTTGAGCTGTATTGTATTGTGGAGCAGTGTCTAACATTTCTTGTGTAGGATTATCTACATTTTCAGGCATGTTATAAGTTTTTCCTGCTACAACTTCCTCACTATCTGAACCACTAAAACCACTTTGATTATATGCTGTTGTTATTCCACTATCAGTTTCATTTAAATCATCTGTGTTAATTATATTAGTAGGACCTCCTTTAGTAGCAACATCTGTACTTTCGTTTCCATTATTCCCAACATTTTTTTCATAGAACTCAGATGTATTATATTCGTTTTCTACAAATACGTCTCTTGGCGCTCCCCAATAACGAGCTCCTTTTAAAGGAGTTCCATTACTTTGTGATGAAGAAAAATCATTTTTATGTTCACTAACTATTTTTGTATTTCCGTTTTCACTGTTACTGTCTATTGTCTGTACTTCTAAATGGAGGTGATTACGACCATAATCATATTCATCAAGTATTGTTACATTATGTTTCTTTGCCCATTTTTCTGCTTCTGGAGTTAGTTTCCAGTTTTTCATTCCTTTGTCGGTAAAAGTGCTTGGGTCATACTGCTCTCCAAAAAAGAATTTCATTAAAGCTTGGTTTTCCTCATGTGTAATATCACAAGCTCCTGCGTGACCATGAGCGCTTCCTGTATTATATGCTTTTTCTCCACTATCCCATACACTCTCTCTATCACGATATAAACTAGTTGAACGGATGTCAATACCCATTGCTAATAAATCTTCTAAAGCATAGTACATTTCACCTCTTACTTCTGGTCTGTGAGAACTTCCTTTTGTAAATTTACCTCTTTTGTCTGCCATTATGAGTACATATTATTAGATTTCCACTTCTTAATGTTTTTCTGAGCTACCATAGATATTTCTTTATCTGACATAGTAGACTTAAATTGGTCTGTTGCGTGGTCATACACACCAGCACCATTACCAACCTTAAAAGGTAACTGTCCACCTGCTGCATATATACTTCCGTCAGAGGTTACAGGCATTGGATTGTTTTTATGTGTTTCTGGTCCAGGCGTCACCATGTTACTTCTCATAGCCTCTCTTATAGGAGCTGCTGCTTTAGTGTAGTCTTTATTTTTTAATCCTTGTTCTACTTGGTCTTGATTGTTCACAATTAATTCGTTACCTGTAAACTCTGCTGTAACGTTCTCTAACGCTACACCTCCAGAGTTATAATTATACTTCATACCTTTATTTGCTTGTAATCCATAATTTGGAGTAGCTCCACCATACACCGTATTACCTGTTTGTTTGTTTTTATTCATAGTTATAAGGTCCATTCTTTCTCTATCCTCCTGCATGTATTTACCATAATTATTACTAGCCTCTACCTTAATTTTTCTTTCTGCAGCTTTTAGTTTTTTTGCTTTTTTACTTCTAAACAAATATCCTAAACCAGCTACTGCAATTGGTAACCAAGGAGCGGCTATTCCTAACATAGTTGTTGCTGTTGTTGCTGCCATGTAATCACCTACACCCATACCTACTGCTTCTGTACCTTTATAGGTATAGGGATTATTATCATTTGCCATAGTGTACGCTAAAGCGGCTATTGTTCCACTTGCTCCAGCACTCATTCCTGCGGCTGGATTTGCTACCATAGCATTTACTGGCCCTGGAGCTGCTATCGTGGCTGGTGGAGCTGCTGTAGCTCCCTTTGCGACAAGTTGATTTCCTAATTTTGTAGCGGTAGGGGATAAACTTTTTACCACTGAACTAGCTGTATTAACATTTGATATTCCTGATGTTACTTTATCTGCTGTTGTTGGAGGTGTGTACATATCAGAAGGAATATAACCTTCAGCTGCTTCTGACTGTAAAGAATCTGCAGTTCCCTGATTATACATATCTTGTGCTGATTGATAGGAATAAGCTGAACCATCATAAGGATTTTGAGGTTCATATTCGGATAATTCAGCTCTTCTTCTATCCTGTAATTGATTCATTAAGTCTAAGTAGTTTGCCATTATTGATATGATTTTCTGTATTTTGCTAGTATTGCAAAGATATTAAATTTATTTATACTTCTTGTACTGTATGTAATGTTTATGTATGTACCCCTTTGTCTAGGTCCTGTCTTGGTAGTGTCCCTTAGTGGGAACTTTAATATTCCTTCTTGATATTTTGCTGCTGTATTAGTGTTTATATTCATTAAGTCAGGTCCAGTTAATTCAGTATTAAAGTGAATAACTTGACTTGTTAAACTAGTTTTAGGATTAGGAGTCATTATAATTTTAGCATTATCAAACACTTTTGAAACAGATGGTAATTCAGATATTGATTTTGTAATAGAACTTAATCCTATCTCTTCTGATGTAGGACTAGTAGTTTCATTAAAAAACATATTTTTATAAGTATTAATTTGGTCATCCCACTTCCATACTGATAATTCATTATTATTAAAATCATTAGTATTGTCATTAAAATATGTCATACTTTCTGTAGAAGTAATTAGACCTCCAATAGTCATCCATCTTTTTGGTGTAACAGAATAGTAAGAAGTAAAAGCATTAAGACTCTCACTGTACACTAAGGTTTTTGAATTTGTTTCTGGTTCATACCCTACTGTAATATTACTTTCAATTATTGGATTTATTACTCTATTACCTTCTTCGTCTAAAATTGAGCTATGCATTGTGATAATTAACTCATTATTTTTGTAATCAAAAACACTAGTTATTCCATTAAACTTTAAACTATTATCACAAATAAAATTTCTACCAACTTTTTTCTTACTATCTAAACTTCCTGTACCTTTAATAATATCTCGTAAAGCGTTTCTTTGTCCTAAATCATCTGATAAAGATGTTAAAGACTCTCCAGTGTACTGTACTAATTTACCATAATTATTATCTATATAATAAATTGCTTGCTCTGTAGTTACCACACTCTCCATATGTCTTGTACCAAACTTAGTGGATATGTATAAATGATTTTCTACTGTTTCTCCTGTTCCTGTAAATAAAGAAGAACCTAATTCATCTGCAACTAAAGATATAGGATTTACTAATAGTTTAGACATTGAAGATTCTTGTAAAACATATATATCATTTCTCCAACTAGCTAATCTAGTTATTTCACCATATTGACTTTCCATATCATGAAAAGAAAATTGTTTAAATACTTTAAATGAATCTTCTGGTTCTCCTGATATTTTTGTTTCTGAATATACAATTTGATATGGTAAATCTAAAGACCTACAAGACTTGTCTTCATCTACACTAATTGCTGATTTTAAATTATTTTCTTGACTATAAACATCATTGTATTCCCAGTCATTTGTGTTTGTTATATTTGCTAATGTTGTATCACCTATATTTGTATCACCTGCTCCTAAATGATATCCTAATCTCATGTCTGTATTTGTGTCAGATTCTACTGGAAATACTTGCCATCTAGCAAAAGACCTTTTTTCGTATGAACATGCAGTTTTTTGATGAGAATAAAAATTTACAAATGTGTCTCCACCAAATACTTTTGATAAATGATTTGGTTTAGAATCTCCATTTGCATCTTTTTTAATTTGATGAAAATTACCTGCAGGTATATATCTAGTTGAATTAATAGCATTTAATCCTGGACCACCATATGGTATAGTTTTTCTTACTATTGTACATAAAAATTTATATGGTATGTACGAAGCTCCTCCAAAGTCTCCTTTTGTCTGCTGAGGTCCAGCGTTCTGGTTACTAGGTTTAGAATGTGAGTCTCCTCTTGTCGCTCCACTAATTTTATTAGAAACATGACTTTGAAAAGCGTGATAGTGAGTACCATTAGGTCCTTCTCCCCAATTTTTATGTTCTAAAATTCCAGATAAATCTCTAGGATTTAATAACCCTCTTTTTTCACCATGAAGTCCATCTCCATCAATCTGTATTAAAATAGTCCTTAATCCTTTTTGTATTGTAGAAATCGTATCATATGTTCTAGCTTTTTCGTTTTGGTGAGTTCCAACTTGAGCGAGCCTTGCTTTATTCATTCTACCAAAAAGAAAAGATGTTCCTCCTGTGTGATAAGATGAATTGTTTGTATCATGCACACGCCTTCCTATATAATAACCTAAAGTATTATTTGAAAAACCACTCATTTTATTAGTAGGTGCAGTTGAAATAGTTGCATGTCCAAACGCTGCATCTCCAACATCTAACATTAATACACCTTGTTTAAAAAACGATTTACTTAGTCTTTCTCCTTGTTCTAATTCTTGAGCGTTTAATATTGTATGATAATAAATATCATGATGTTGAGATGGTTTATAGTATGTATCTACAGGCAAATTAATTGTAGTATCGTGTATTGTTGTATTGTTTTGACTACCTTCTGCATATGTAGCTCCTCCATCAACAGACATTCCTATACCCCAATAAGTGTCATATATATAATACTTAGCAATTAAAGCTCCCATTTCATCTTCATTGTCTCCTATATATTTTTTTCTACAGTATCTTAAAGCATCTACATCTGTTTTAGTATTGTCTTTAGGTTTCCAAGTACCTCCAGGATTAGTAGTAGTTGCAGGTTGAACAGCGTGTCTCTCAACACCACCTAATGGTAGTGAATTAGCTTGACTGCTTAGGCCGGCACTATTAGTATAGTTATTACCACAATTATTTCTAGAACCAAAAGCATTGTTAGCTCCATTACCAACTGAATTAGCAGTATAGGTTGTTTTGTAATCGTAAACTAATTTCATAACTGAATCTACTCGTATTGTATCTGAATTTCTAAAAGTATAGGCAGTAGTACCAAAAGCACTATCAGGACAATCAAGGGTAAATACACTACCTTGTACAGCTTGAGCAACTGCTCCTTTAGACCAATGTGCATATTCACCAGTTACATTCTGTAAATCTACTCTATATCCAGTACTTATAGCATCCCTAACATTTGGCATAACTTCATAACTTCCAAAATAAGCACTGTGTCTAGTTTTAGGAGCATTATTATGTGGAGTATTATCTTGATTAGTACCATCATATATTACTGCGTTATTATGAAAAAGTATATTTCCATTAGATGCAGTTGAAGCTTCTTCAAATTCATTATGAGCATGTATAAAATCTTTTGCATTAAATGCAGCTGCAGAAGAAATAGGGCCAGATGGCAAAAATGAAGGTGAAGGCGATAATGTGACGTCAGACTCAAAAGCAAGATTAGAATTTTCCGCTAGTCCAATGTATCCATTTAATAATTCATCATACTTAAAATGATTTCCAGTATCAGAATAGGTGTTTTTGTCATCTGGATGAGCTTCAGTCTGACTAAGCAGTTGATTCTTAAAATAACCTTTTATTATATCTTTATGACCATAGGCTACTGTTTGATTTAGTATACCCTGTTGTAGAATACTTTTATCAGACTCTTGTCTTTCTGCTCTAACAACTCTAAATCCTGACATTTTCTCTCTAACATTTTCTGGTATTCTAAATTCAAAATTTACATATAAATCAAATGCATAATGCACACCATTATGGTCACCAGATGCTCCGTTATTTGGTATTTGTTTTGCAGTAAAATAATCATGCTTAAAATGCGTCATATCCTGTACTTTTTTAGGACTATACCATTGCCCACCAAAAGCAGCATTATTACCACCAGGGTTCCATTTTCCTTCATAATTAGTAAAAGCAGATAACAATTCTAATCCCGCTCCATTATTAACAGTAGTAGTAGCGTCTATTGTTCCCGCACTTAAACCTACACCACCATAACCACTTGGAAGATGGGTGTATTCATTCTGATTAGCTCCACTAGCAAAATAATATCTTCTAGTTTTTCTAGGTATACTAGCAGAACCTCCTACAGTTTGATTAAACCAAGCTACATCTGTATTAGGAACAGCCAATCCAGATATCGCAGAAGTTCTATGGTCTGTTGATAATGTGT
>TARA_R110000744_G_scaffold96621_2_pt1 | contig 15325 bp, 15 predicted proteins | sample TARA_R110000744 | Tara Oceans TARA_R110000744 (sample SAMEA4398083) | marine metagenome | biome: Polar Biome; feature: [DCM] deep chlorophyll maximum layer (ENVO:01000326); material: water (ENVO:00002006), including particulate matter (ENVO:01000060) such as... | depth 36 m | reverse complement strand
TGGTAGTTTGTATATCAAAACTTTATTCGATGTGTTGAGTATTGGGAAGTTGGCGCCCTCAGGCGGCCTGTCATTTGCACTTGCATGGCTATTGGTTGGATTTGCAGGTACTAAAATGTTTGATCAAAAGTTAGGTAATTAATCGTAATGACTGCAATAGTTTTATATTGTCGCCCCGGATTTGAAAAAGAATGTGGCGCAGAAATTCAAGAAAAAGCCTCATGGAATGAAGTTTATGGCTATTTAGAGCTAAGTAAAAATCAGGGCGTGGTTTATTTTCATTTAAATAAGCCGGAAGAGGGCGAAGTCTTAATGGAAAAAATTCCATTACGTCGACTTATTTTTGCACGCCAATGGTTTGTTACTGTAACGGAAAAAATTGACTTACCGGACTACAATCGTGTTGAAGCTATTGTAGAAGCGTTAGGCACCGAGTGGCAATATGCTGATTTACGTATGGAAACGCCTGACACCAATGACGGCAAAGAATTGTCGAAGTTTTGTCGGAAATTAGCGGTTCCATTACGACAAGCACTAAGAAAAGAAAAAATACTCACCGAAAAAGGCAATAAAGATGGGGCGGTTCTACACGCGTTATTTTTATCAGGCAAAGAAGTTATATTTGGCTTTTCTCTAGCGCTAAATACTTCACCGCATGTTATGGGTATTCCACGTTTAAAATTCCCTAATGCTGCGCCAAGTCGCTCAACATTGAAATTAGATGAAGCTTTTTTATATTTTATTCCTAAAGAGGAATGGGATATACGATTAACATCAGGCATGAATGCGGTTGATCTAGGCGCCGCACCTGGCGGTTGGACTTATCAATTGGTACGTCGTGGCATGATGGTAACGTCAATTGATAATGGTCCAATGGCTGAGTCATTGATGGAAACAGGGCAAGTAAAACATCGCACTATGGATGGCTTTAAATATGTGCCGCAAAAGAAGAACGTTTACTGGCTAGTATGCGATATGATTGAAAAGCCTCAACGCGTAGCAAAACTTATGAGCGAGTGGTTATTAAAAGGGCTGTGCCAAGAAGCAATTTTTAACTTGAAACTGCCAATGAAAGGTCGTTATCAGCAAGTTAATGACGATTTACAAACGATGAAAGATGCATTTTCTCTCCACAACGTTAAGTACGAATTGTTTGCTAAACATTTGTATTATGACCGTGAAGAAGTAACCGTACATGCAAGGCTGCTTTCTCCTCCTCCAACAGATATTTAAGCTATATTTTAGTGAAATTAATCTGAATAAACACCCTGGTATTTATAAAGTTCAGGGTGTTTTATTATGTAAAAACCGTTGTACTATCTAAATATCACCACGCATCGGTAACTCTTTCTAAGCTTTAAAACACATTCGATTATCCCCCCCACTTTTTTGTCTAAACAGTACCTGACTGACGGTAAAAAATAGTAATGCAAAAATCATTATTACAAATGACTTTGGTTCACTAACTGTTACAGTATTAGACACGCCTTGAATGAAAACATTTTGAAACGCGATAGCTTCATTGTCGCTATTTGCATTAGCCTTCAGTTCAATTGTTAATAAGTTCCCGGTGTCTAAAATTGACGAAGAGAATGCTGTAAATTGATTGCTGAGTAATATTGAGTTTACTGTCATGGGATCGTTAAGGGTTTTTAAGCTGTTATCTTCTAAGCGATAGCTTTGCTGGGAGTCTAGATTACTTACGCCTTGAAAAAGGCTTGAGAATGGATTGTTGTCGATACTATAGCGCCATTCGAACTCGTCACTACTTTCAAAATCGCCCATGGCTGCCATATCAATTAAAAGCTTTATTGCGGTTAGATTGGCAATATCTACTTGCCAGCTAGCGACGGCATCATTGCTTGGGTTGTTCAGATTTACGGTATCCACAATGCCAAAAAAAGCTTGTGTATTAGTACTGGTTATAATGCCTAAACTATCGGCTCCTATGTCACTGTTATCTAACAACGCGTTAGGTATATTCAAATCGACATTTCGTTGATAGATTTGAAAGCCATCTGCATTACTTGAAAAAGCATCTGTGAATGGATTAGCGTAGCTAATGTGTGGTGAAGAATTTGGGGTTAGAAGGTCATAACTTATTAGTGAGGCATAACTTTTACCCGCAAGTAAACAAGTGAATAGCGTGGCTGTAATTTTTAATTGAAATTGATTCATAACAAAGTCCTTTTGTTTTAACCTGTTTGGTTGAGTCCCTCTAAGATGTTTTCGCTTGAAATACAAAAGCGAGTAATTAACAGCATTAAATATAACGTCTTTAAATATAACTACTTTCATCCTTGGAGCAGTTTAATATTGCAGTATTTATAGTACTATTTTTAATAAACAGTCTATAAAACTTTACATAGTATAGTGCTGGTTTAAATAAATGCGAATTCAGTTGGTTCACAATTTAACTCTATTAGTATGATTGTATGCTTTAGAAAGTATCTATGGCGTAATAAACTCAAAAATTTAATTTACCTATATTTTGGCATAATACAGGCATAATTTAGTCATAAAAAAACCAAGCTACAAGGCTTGGTTTTCATTAGAACTATCTATTATTCAGAAGTTATATAGTTTTATAGACGCTCTAATACCGCTTGGGTGAAATCTGAAGTGCCATGTGTACCGCCTAAATCACGTGTCGTGCGATCACCCGTTTCGATAACGTCAGTGATAGCGCGACGAATATTATCGGCTTTATCTGCCATGCCTAAATATTCTAGCATTTGTATAGCGGCTAAAATAACTGACGTTGGGTTTGCCAAGTTTTTACCTGCAATGTCGGGTGCACTACCATGAACAGCTTCAAATATTGCACAGCCATTACCAATGTTAGCGCCAGGAGCCATTCCTAGACCACCAACTAAACCAGCACATAGATCAGATAATATATCGCCAAATAGGTTAGTGGTAACAATGACGTCAAACTGCTCAGGATTCATTACTAACTGCATACAACAGTTGTCTACGATCATTTCTGTTGATTCAATTTGTGGGTAACGTAAGGCTACTTCACGAGCAACTTTAAGGAATAGACCTGATGTTGATTTTAGGATATTAGCTTTATGAACGGCAGTAACCTTTTTACGGCCTTCTTTTATAGCAGTTTCGTAAGCAAAAGTAACAATGCGTTCAGCACCTTCGCGAGTCACAAGGCTCATTGCCTCAGCATGATTGCCATCTTCTGAAACCGTTTGCCCAAGACCTGAGTACATACCTTCTGTATTTTCACGAATGGTAATGATATCAATGTTTTCGTAACGCGCTTTTGTGCCTTTAAATGACAGCACAGGACGAACATTTGCATACAGTTGAAAATGCTTACGTAATGTCACGTTAATTGAAGTAAAACCATCACCTACTGGTGTTGTTAAAGGGCCCTTTAGAGCAATTTTATTTTTTTCAATCAGCGCTAATGTAGACTCTGGTACTAAATCGCCATGATTCTCTAATGCTGTTAAGCCAGCGTCAGCATACTCATATTCAAAATTACAGCCTGCTTTATCAAGGACCTTGATAGTTGCATCTATAATATCTGGACCAATACCGTCACCTGGTATCACTGTTATGATTTGTTTTGCCATTGTTTCATTACCTTTTGAGTATTACTTTTTTAGTGATGAGAATCGAGTGTAGTAGTACATATAAGACTACTGCCAACGGGTATAATTTATATGGCAGTTTTTATATCGACTCAACTGTGTTAATGCCTGCAATTATAGCAATTAATCGAAACAGTTAGTAAGTATTAACGTTAAACTTTAGTCTTATTTATGGGACAAATATTGATATTAACTGATGAATGATTAGGTTAACTGGATAAACTCTAGAATTTATGTGAAATGACTTTGACCTTCAGGGAAACGAAGGAACTATGACTATGGGTTATTTATCTTATTTTATAGCGAAGTCGTTGGTTTTTAGCGCCATTTAAAAGGAAGTGGTAATTAATCTATATATAAAATTAAAATCAACGATAGACTCTAGAAGGCTTAACCATAACTAGTCGATGACTTTAAATATTACTTTATTAATATGAGCTAGTAAGTGTTAGTAAGAGTTAATAATCGCTTCATTAAAAGTCTTTAAATTGCTGGTAAGCTGTTTTACCAATGGCAGTTAAAATCCCGTTAGTAAACAGTAATGCGGTACATTCATCTTGCGTTGTTATGCCGTCAGACTTTACGTGTTGCGTACGGTAAAAACTAACTTGGTAACTGCTTTCGTTGACTAACTTTGCCTCAGTAATATCAGGACTGCCTAGTTGCTCTATAGCACTATTAAAATTAAACTTTTTCAGTTCAAGTTTCGCTATAAATTGTCGATTATAGGCTTCCCGATCTTCCCATTGCATTTTTGCAGGGCTGTCATCGTAAAAGTTCACCACTAACGCGACAAATATGCCATATGCAATTAATGCGACTAATATTCTAGCAATAACTTTTTTATTCACTTATATTCCTTGAACCTTGCTAATCGATGGTAATATTATCATTCGTAAAACCAAAATTTATTTTTATATATTATTTTTACTGCGTTTGATGGTGCTATTACAAATGATGTTGATAGGAACTAATGTTACCAGATTGTTAACTACTGGCAAGTTCATTTTCATTAGGTAGTCTGATATCTTTTAAATTGAAGCCTAAAGGAATATCAATTTTTAACGTCAGTAGCTTGCGACTTAATGCTATTTGCTCATCATGCAGCGATAGTTTTTCACTGATGCTACTTTTTAAGTCTGTCGCACTAAGAATACTTTTAATTGAGCCGTACTGATTTAATAATTTGGAAGCCGTTACTTGCCCGATTCCAGCTACACCTGGTATTTTGTTGGTGTTATCGCCAGTTAATGTCCACAAGTCCATTAATTTATCTGGCTTTACACTAAACTTGTTAAGTACATACTCTTCGTCCAAATAGCGTCGGTTAAAATAGTCATAAACTTTTATATTGGGGTTAAGTAGCGATAAAAAACATTTATCTGTAGAGACTATAGTGACATTTTGCCCTCTTAATGCGACTTTTATCGCTAAGGTAGCAATTAAATCGTCAGCTTCGTCAGCTTCTGACACTAAAGAATCAACGCAGTGATTCATAAAACGGTCTTGAATATCGGCTAATTTTTCGGCCAAATGCTCGGGCATTTTTTTACGGCCTTTTTTATAGTCAGGAAAAATATCGTAACGCCAACATGGTGCTTGCGAGTCAAAAACGGCAAGCGCATGAGTTGGTTGTAATTGATCTAATATTTTCTGCAAAGCTTGTTCACAGGCTTTGGCGGTATTAAACAAAACTTGTTGCTTGGTATTTTCAGCCAATTCATTATTTAACAAAAAAGGCCGTTCTTGGACAGCATAAATTCTTCTGATCAAATTTAATGCATCAATTAATACCAAATGAACCGTCATAAAGTCTAACCTTCAATGACTGTATAACAAGGAATATATTTACTGCCGGGTAGTTTCATTCTTTGTTGCTGGACGAAAGAATGTAATAAAGTATCCATTAACGCCATTATTTTACTATCACCACTTATTTCAAATGGCCCGTTTTCTCGGATTGCTTTTATTCCGCTTGCTTTGACGTTACCTGCGACAATACCAGAGAACGCGCGGCGTAAATTAGCGGCTAAAGCAGCTATGCTTTGGTCATAATGTAAATTCAAAGAGGCCATTTTTTCGTGGTTTGGATCAAAAGGTTGTTGAAACTCAGCTTCAATAACTAATGACCAATTGAAATGATAAGAGTCACCGGTAAGTTTACGATGTGCTACCACATCTTTGGTGGTTGATTTCAAGGTTTTGGCGACTTGTTCTGGGTCGTCAATAATAATTTCATAAAGTTGTTGTGCTGATTCACCTAACGTGGCGCCAATGAAGGTATCAATTTGTTGAAAATATTCAGCGCTTTCAATTGGCCCCGTTAAAATAATGGGTAATTTTTGTGATTGATTTTTAGGGTGTAACATAATACCCAAAATATAAAGTAACTCTTCTGCTGTGCCTGCACCACCGGGGAATATTATTATACCGTGTGACATACGTACAAACGCTTCTAAACGCTTCTCAATGTCAGGCATGATAACCAATTCATTAACGATAGGGTTTGGTGGCTCCGCGGCAATAATACTTGGTTCAGTTAACCCTATATAACGACCCGTAGCGTTGCGTTGCTTAGCATGACCAAACGTTGCTCCTTTCATAGGTCCTTTCATTGCGCCAGGCCCGCAGCCGGTACAAATGTTAAAACCTCTAAGCCCAAGATGATAGCCCACCTGCTTGGTATATTTATATTCAATACTATTAATCGAGTGTCCACCCCAGCAAGTGATCAAATTAGGTGAGCTGTCAGGGATTATGGCGTTAGCATTGCGTAGCATATCGAAAATAACATTAGTGGTACTGTCAATTGCGTTTGAATTGTAACAATCACCGATAAATAATATATCTCGTAACACCGCAGAAAGGTGTTCTTGTATACCTTTTATAATAACACCGTCTACAAAGGCATGCTTTGGCGGATTATCTAACGCTAATTTCACGCCACGCTCACGTCGTAATACTTGAATTTGAAAGTCGAGAAATTGTTGATAAATATCTTCAGCATTGTCGGTATGACTGCCCGCATTAAGAACGGCCAATGAACAATTACGATAGAGATTATAGAGTTCACTAGTTGCTGATTGTTGTAAGTGATCAACTTCTGCTTGAGACAGTAAGTTCATTTTACCTACGGGATTAACTTGAGTGTGCATAATTCAACTTCCTCTATTTTTTACCCGTATACCACTTTATTTTTACCATCATGCTTTGCTTGATACAGTGCGGTATCTGCACGTTCGAATGCAGAATGCACAATATCATCTCTTTGTACTAAAGTGACGCCGACAGATAAAGTAATACTGACACGAGTGCCTTTAAAGGTGAATGGTAAGCTTGCCACTTTTTTACGTAACATGTTGAGTTTGTTCATCACAGTGATTTTGTCTACACCTTTAAAAATTAAGACAAATTCTTCTCCGCCATATCGGCTAATAAAAACATCTTTACCCATAACTTTTGTTAAGGTCTCAGCAATAACTTGTAACGTTTTATCACCAGCGGTATGCCCGTAAGTGTCATTTATACGTTTAAAATCATCTAAATCAACAACCGTGATCGCTAAATCAAACTGTTTATGGTGAAAGCGAACAAGTTCTTTTGCAAAATACTCATCAAACGCTGCTCTATTAGCTAATTTGGTTAAAGCATCTTGGAAGCTTTTAGCCTGAACTTCTTGAATACGCTTTTCAAAAACTTTACTTTGTTGCTCTAATTGTTCAACCTGTGCGGACATATTATTTAGCTTTTCATGTAAAGCCAAACGTTGTTCTTCTTCTAATTTAGATTTATTTTCCAGCGTCTTAGCAATTTGCTGAATTTTATCATTAACATCGACTTTCATTTCAGTTAATGAGCCTGCGTCGATAATACCAATACTAACTTCGTTTATTTTGTCAGATAATTCTTTATTGATTTTCGCATTCTCAATACTACATTCTGATGAACTAGTAAGCGTTGCAGCTACTGAAACTTGAACAGAAGTCAGTGTTTCGCTCAGTGTAGATAAAAACACTTTAGCTCTACTGCGTTCCTGCTCTAGATCTTCAATCATAAAATCGAAAACATTGAGGCATGTTGTCATTAATATTTGATTTGAAACTTGACCATGTAAACTGGATTTAATTTTGGTGATATCAGCTTTATGCTTTTTGGAAATAACTAACGTATTGAGGATGGAGCTAAACCGTCCAAGTAATTCCTTCGGAGCAATTTGTTCAGTAACTGGGCTTGTTTCAGATACCTCATTGCTGTCAACCTTATTGCATTTACTAATAGCAACAGGCTGGCTCACCTTTGGTGATTGTTCCGCTGGTTGTCTGATCTGTGTATGAATTATATTTTCATAGAAGGCTATAAACTCGCTCATTAATGGTATGTATTGCACTAATGACGAGTGGCTTTCCTCTGCTTTGTTAATCAAGACTTGCAATTCACGACGACTTTCCTTTGGAAAGCCTTTAACTTTTTGCAGACCCGTACCAGAGTTATTTAATTGTTTGTGTATTTTTATGCTATTTTTATCATTTTTTAGCGAGTGCTGTCGGAGAAGTGTAGATATCGCTTTTATATCTTTTTCTAAATCTGTGAAGCTTATAGATGTTTTTAGGGTTGTTCTTAACTTCGCTAACTTATTATCAAGTAATATATCAGTGCCTTTGCAAGCTTGAGATAATTTGCTAATAAAACTAGTTAAAAGAACCGATTGTGCACTAAATTCGTTTTCTAGCTCACTTCGAGCGATAATAGCGGAGTTAAGTCGAGATTTTAAATCTTTGATAGTTTTTTCCGCAACAGAAGTTTCGCTCATTAAATTCTTCCCTTAAACACGATACGATGAAAGTAGACACTAATTCGTTTTATTGAAATACAGCTTTAACATCAAGGGTAAAGCTGTATTTTAGTATATATTAATAATAAACATAACCGTATAAAAAGCTAGCATAAGTGTATATCAATCACGCGTTTGTTTAAAAACCACTCATTATTGCACTTTATTGCCTAAGTGTTCTTAATTTAGGTGCTTTTATCTCAGTAGTTGAGCGGAAAGGATTAATATCTAAACCGCCTCTTCGTGTGTATCTCGCGAAAACAGTTAGACTTTCAATATGGCAAAAGCGCTTGATGTCACAAAATATCCGTTCAACACATTGTTCGTGAAATTCATTGTGCTGACGAAATGAAATTAAATACTTTAATAAAGTTTCATGACAAATTTGTTTACCTTGGTATTTTATATAAACACTTGCCCAGTCAGGTTGATTAGTAATTAAGCAGTTTGATTTTAATAAATGGCAAACTAAATATTCTGCTACGTTATTGCCTTCTTGCTCTGCGGCATTTTTTAATATATCGGGTGCTAATTGATATTGGTTAACTTCAATATCAAGATCATCTATGCACAACACTTTATCAGTAGATAAATTAAGCGCAGGGCAGTTATCAACCGGAAAAAGTTTTACCTCAGCTGAAGCGCCTGCAGTGGCTGATAAATCTTTGATTAACGCAGACTCTACGCTTTGCCATGAGGGAAATTGGGTTTGATTAAAGCTATTTAAGTACAGCTTAAATGATTTTGATTCAACAATGTTAGGACTCGTGCATGGAAAACTAAACTCAGCAACAGCAACTACAGGCTTACCTTTGTCATTAAGCCATGAAAGTTCATAGCCATACCAAACATCTTCACCTGTAAAAGGAAGGTTATTATCTGTTAAGCCTAAACTGTCTCTATTTAAGCTTCTTGGTACCGCTTGTAGTAATTCTGGGTTATATTGACTGCAATAGTTTGTTGCTTTTCCAAGCGTTAAGTTGCTTAACGCATTTGCGTTTGTATAAGTGCTCATTTTGAGTAACTTCTTCTCTGGTTGTAGCAATGCTGATAAAATTTTCTTCATTTTATAGGAATTAATCGTTAGATGAAAATATCAAATTATTCTCTTAATGATCTCGTATGGCATTTTTCTCAAGATTACTTACAAGCGTACCAACATAGATTTGAACATTTACCTATTACTCATATAGTTGAGGATTGGGCGTCACCTTGCGAGCAAGGTGTGCATAAAGAAGAGTTTTCGCTTTGGCATCCGATAAAAGTGGATGAAGAACTGACTTTCGATAATGTTGAAGAGGCTTTGGAAGTAAAGCTTCATGATGACATTAAACAATATTTTACCACTATGTACAGTGATAGCTTAGACGCAAGTTGCTCAGAAGGGGATTTGTCATTGTTATTTGCATGGAGCAGCAAAGATTTCTCTCGTTTACAAGAAAATATCATTGGTCATATTTTAATGAAAACGAAATTAAAACAAAAGTTGACGATATTTTTTGCCATCACTGATGATGACGACCATATCATATCCTTAGACAATGATACTGGCTCAGTTTGGGTCGAAAAAGTCGGCTGCGATCCGCATAAAAAAATAGCGGATACACTTGCTGATTTTATTTCGAAACTTACGCCACGGATACCACCAAAAGGTATCGAAAATGATTAGCAAGATTTAATTTGACTATCATAATGCTAATTTATTTGAATTGAATAGTTTATATAGAGACTCTTATCAGGCTATTATTTTTTAGCCAATTGATTATCCAATAGCTGTTTTACCTGCTGTTTTAATTCAATGATTTCTTGCTGTAATGGCGCTAGGGCATTTGCTATAAGTAAGCTTATTTCTTCTGGGTTAGCTTTTATAACAGTAGATGCCTTCGTTGTAATGTCTTTTTGTGGAGCATTTATAAACTCTGGGTCGTGATGCCAGTTTTTTAAAGCGGAAATGATTTTAGGCAAAGGTACCGTTTGGCTCAGACGACTTTTAATCAGCGCGACACTTGGAACTTTACCATCATTGGCTAGCTTGTTGGCGATGACGGAAATTTCATCAAATATAGTCATAAATTATAACTCAAGTGTAAAAGAGACAATATTTTAGCGAAAAACACCAACGTTGTCTCGCTATGATTTTAGTTTTTTTGTTTATATTTAATTTAATCAATTAGTTAGAGAAGTGGTTTGGCATTTGCAACCATTTGTATAAAACCATTACTTTTGATGAGAGAAAAATAAAATGAAAAAATCGTTATTAGCACTAATCGTTATCGCGCCTTTAACATTGGGTTTAACCGGCTGTGTTATTGCCGTTGGTGGCGAAGATGGTCACTCGATTTCAGGTGATTTTGAAGACCGAGAATATAAAAATAGAAAAAAAATTGCGGGTATTCAATTAAATACAGCCTTTGCTGATGTTTCTCGTGAAATGGGTGTAGCTGATTTTACCGAGACTTATTTAAAAGATGGCAAAACCGTTAATGTTGTTTACTACCGAACACACCGCCTGCACAAAGATGGCTTAACAACTAAAGATGAATGTACAAAATTAGTTTTTGTTAATAATAGCCTGACGGCTATAGAGCAAGCCGGTTAACTAATTTTTATATTATTTGAATAAAAAAAGGCGATATCAGTAATTGATATCGCCTTTTTAATTACTTTAAAGCCGTTAAGTTTTTTTGTGGTAAATCTAAAGTCACGTGACATTAGTTATGCTGTTTGGCTCGGCTTTGGTGCGTTCTACTACCGCTACTTTGTTGTCTGTTGGCCACGTTAGTATTTGAATGCTTTCTTACGCCTTTTTCGCTTTGTACACGGTTTGAGTTATGTCGTTTCTGCACTGTACTATTAGGCGTTCTTACCGGTTTTGAATAACTTTTTACCTTTTTATCTCGACTAGTAAACACTTGTTCACTTTGCTTTTGGCTGACGTTTTTTTCATTAGTTCTAAACTCTTTATGCTTTTGATCGTAACGTTTTGGCGATGTTTTTATTTTATTATGATCAACTTTTCTACTGTCTTTAGTGGGTCGCCAATTTTTATTTCCATAAGGTTCCTGTCTAGTAAATGAGTGTTTATTAGCCTTGTTCTGGTCAATTTTTTCTGCTCGATTGACTTGCAATTTATGCTTCAGACTTTGACTTTTACTACTGTTATATCTATTACTAGCATGCTGTGCTGTGTGCTTATTTTTATTCACAAAATGCCTTTGATTAGCACGTAAAACTTTATGTTGCTGAGCGCTAGGCGTTTGACTGCGATATTTTTTCTGAGTACTCGATGTACGATAAGCTACCCCCTTTCTGTGCCGAGGGTTATGCTGCCAGCGTTTAGACTGGTAACTGGTCGAAGTTTTCTTCTTGCCATGGTTTTTGTAATATCGAGATTTGTGATGTTGAACTACAACATGCCGATTATTCCAATGTACAGCTCCAAAAAATAGCCCAACGGTTAGGTGTACAGGATTATGCCAATAATAAGGACCATGATGCGAAACATAGTGCACAGGGTGCTGCCAAAAAATTGGTGGGTAATGCGACCAACGCCAATCACCATAAACCACTCGGGTGTCATAGTAGGGCACATAAATTATATCGGGTTGTCTTGATTCAATAATGATTGTTTTCGTTTCACGAACAACATTAACGTTGTTCATATTTTGAAGGTTTCCTGCCTGGTCTGCTTGTTGACGTAATATTTGCACACTGGACAGTACTCGCTCCTCATCTTGCAAGAAAGCATCACCTAAATTACGCATCCAATGTAAATCTTCGCTTAATTTCTTAAGCACGTTTGGGAAAGGTAATAGGGCTTTAATGCTGGCATCCCAATCTTGGTTTTCAGCAGCGTCGGCAAGTGATTGAGCACTTAGTTGGCTGTTTTTATTTAACCAACGCTCTGCGTCAACAACTTCAATTGGATATGTTGTAGCAATAAGAATATGGGTCAGCAAGGTGTCTGGGTATAATGCGATGGGTGCCAGCATCTGCTCTAGTTCTGCACGTGTAAAATTGCGGGTGCTTGTTTGTTCAGTTAATGTTGGTTCACTATTTGAACCATAGTAAGTTTTACTAGCGTTTTCTGCGCTAAAACTTGGTGCAGATAGCACGAGTGCACTTGATAGAGAAAAAATTAAGTGACTCAACGACCTTTTGATATTTACTTTTAGCATGTTATCTCTCCTTTAAATCGGATGATTTAAACGTCGCCTTTGTAAAACAATAAATGCAAAATTGTGCAGGTGACTTTTTAAGTTATGCTTGTAATATTAACAGCTGTAAACTGAACGTTAACTGAACAGATGTGTTTATAAGGGAAAGTTAAGGGTAAATTTTGCGCCTTTTAGTTGTTCTGACGATTCGATGTGCATACTGCCTTGATAACTTTTTACCAAATCTCTCACGATGGCCAAGCCAATGCCATGACCATGTTGATAAGTGTCTGCTCGAGTTCCACGTTGTAATATATCTTCTCTAACTGCGGGGGCTATGCCAACACCATCATCTTGAATAATAATAGTCATGCCATTTACACTGAGTTTTATTTCAAGGTGAACTTCTTTTTTCGCCGCTTTACAGGCATTGTCTAATAAGTTACCCAGTATTTCTAATAGATCGGATTCATCACCTTTAAAATTGCATTCAGGTTGAATTTTGACGGTAAACTTTAGTGATTTGTCTCGATATATTTTAGTCAAACTATTGAATAATTTATTCGCTATGGGCTCGACTGCTGTGCCTAAATACCATGATGATTGCCCCGCACTTTGTGCTTTACGAAGCTGGTGTTCAATGATCACATTAATAATACTGAGTTGTTCTTGTGTCATTGCTGATAGTTCTTTTTGAGTTTGCATAACCGCTAACGGAGTTTTCAAGCTGTGAGCAAGATCAGAAAGGGCATTACGATAGCGTTGACGCTGTTTTTGTTCAGCACTTAGTAACAAGTTCAACTGCTCTGTCACTTGATTTAGCTCGGTTGGATAAGTCCCCGAAAGTCTTTCGCTTTTACCCTGTTCAACATCGCTAAGCTCGGTTTTTAAATTCTTTAAAGGCTTTAAAGTCCATATTGACCAGAGATACTGAATCATTAAAAGTATCAACATTAAGCCAGCTAAACCTAACATAAGTTGACGATGAAACTCTGCCATCATTTGAGTTAAATCTTTTTGCTGCTTTATAATATGTAATGTCATGGGAAAAGGCTGTTCTTCACTGCTATAACTGACACTTAAGCTGTAGACATAATGTGCCTGGGCATCAATCTCAGCTTGATAAAATGTACTTGCTCCTAACTTGGGTTGTTGAAAGCTTGTTGTTTGCCATGGCGCAAGTAATGATTGAGAACTCCAAAGCTTGATTGATTTAGTAGAGGTTTTTTCTGCTGTGTTGTTTTGAATTGTCGCTGAGCTAGTGGTCAGTAACGCATATAAGCCTGACTGACTGACATTAAATTGAGTCTCTAATAGCTGATCAGGCATGATAAGCAGGTTATTTTCAACTTCAATAATCGCTAAAATAGAGTAAGAATAAGCAGAAAGTTCATTTTTTAAACTCGCCACCATATGTTTTTCATAGGCATTACTGATGATTAATCCGACGATAGGTAATAAGATAAAAATCATCAGTAAAGCACTAAATAGCACTCTTGTTTTTAATGAGTTCAAGGATTTTTTCAGTGAATTAAACAACTAAGATTGCCTTTTATATGTTTAAATTATTTACCTACTTCTCTAGTTAAATCAGCCTAAATTAAGGTTAGAAAAGTCTTTTAATAAGTAGCCTTGGCCTCGCAAAGTCTCAATAAACTGATATTTATTTTCGGGATCAAGTTTCTTTCTTAATCGTCGAATAAAAACTTCAATAACGTTTGAGTCCAAGTCGAAGTCTTGATCATATATATGTTCAGTAAGCTGAGCTTTAGACTTTACTTCACCTAAATGGTGCATCAAGTACTCAAATAGTTTGTATTCATAACTACTTAGAGAAATCGTTTTTTCATCAACGCTAACTTGCATACTTGATGTGTTAATCGTAAAAGGGCCATTTTCGATCAATGGACTCGCTTGTCCTGCACTACGTCGAATTAATGCATTTAATCTCGCGAGTAGTTCTTCAATATGAAAAGGTTTAGTTAAATAGTCATCAGCACCTGCGTCTAATCCTGAAACTTTATCTTGCCAACTACCTCGCGCCGTTAATATTAATATAGGGAATGTAAAGCCCTGTTCACGTAAGGATTTAATAACGCTTACACCATCAAGCTTTGGTAGACCTAAATCAATAATAGCAGCATCGTAAGGGAACTCTTGACCTTGAAATAATCCAGACTCACCATCACCTGCAACATCAACACTATATTTAGCGGTAATCAAATGTTCTTTAACGTGTGCTTGCAGGTTTTTATCATCTTCGACGAGTAATATTCTCATTGCTTATTATCCTGATATTCGGCCTGATTGGGCGTCAACATTGACTGAGATCACATGACCATTGTCTTTAAGTAATTTCACTCGATAGCTTGGATTTTTTTTAGAACCACTATTGTTAACCTTTAGTACCTTACCGCCAAATTTATTTTTAACTATACGGGCTGCTTGTTGAGCACTGATTGATTTAGTGTTACTAGCCTGACCATATTTAGTCTTTACAATCATCATACTATTGGGTGCAGCCTCAATCGTAGCAAACACCGGGGCTGCTATTAATAAAGCTATTACGCTTAGAATAAATAATTGTTTCTTCATTTAAGTACCTTCTCAAAATTACCTTATTAGACAGTGTAAAATAATGATTGCTGTAATCCAAGTATCCGTTATTTTAAAATAACCAAGCTGAATGCTTTATGAACATATAATGTCCATAAAAATATGAATGG
>TARA_R110000744_G_scaffold221454_7_pt1 | contig 15395 bp, 14 predicted proteins | sample TARA_R110000744 | Tara Oceans TARA_R110000744 (sample SAMEA4398083) | marine metagenome | biome: Polar Biome; feature: [DCM] deep chlorophyll maximum layer (ENVO:01000326); material: water (ENVO:00002006), including particulate matter (ENVO:01000060) such as... | depth 36 m | reverse complement strand
CCCTTGCAGTTTTCCTTCAAGTTGAAAGAACAACATCCTATTTCTTACCTGATTTATTATCTGAATTGATTGGAGTAAATCGGGATTGATTTTACTTAACTGTGAATCTTTATGGATTGAATCCGCAATTCGATTAAGCCGCAATAACTGAGGTATTGATTGTAAATATTTGAATAAGTTTTTCTTGTTCCAAAAATGAATTCCAAGATTTATTACAAAGACAACAATAAGGGGAATAACAATTTGAGGGTAAAAAGGAAGCAATGCTAAAAAAAAGATGCTAGTAAATGACAGTAACTTGATAATGAAAAAATGTTTTGGAGGACTAATATGTTCCTCTTGAAAAAGAGAGGACAAATAGTAAGCTTTGAAGTCATTTAGTGGTGTCAATTCTCGTTGAATCTTTACTCTTAATACTTCGTCCTTGGTAAGCCTCGAAATAATTTCCTCATTTCGCCCGATATTTTTTCTGTTTGAAGAGATAGTCCTAAGCTGATAATACAAAAACTGTTGGCCAACTCTTGAGTTTGTTCTATCAAGAAAACAGAACAATTCATCGAAGTCTAAATCATTGCAAGTTTTATCGGATAAAGTTTGAAATGCTTCAGAATTGTCTTTATTCCTGAAGTACTTCTCAATCATTTCGAAATCAGCCGGAACATCTTTAATTTTTCCAAATGATAGCTTTAATTTATCATTCTTTTTTTTCCGAAAGTTCAATATCATTTATAAAAAACTAAATACGTTTCAAACATAAGTACTCTTACTAGCCGTTATGTTACAAAAACTGAGTTTTAATACCATCAGCATAATCTAATTTTTAAGAACATCAATCCTTCAATGCTGATGTATTGCATATATCACCTATTAGGTATCATCTAATTCTATTAGAGTTAGAATAGTTTTCACCTATTACATTTAAACGATGATCTGACCTATACTAAAAATGACCTTTCAGTCAACTTTCCACTAGTTCAGAGATAGGAATGGGAAAAAGAACGTTTTGAAAGACTCCTGAAGAGTAAAATGATAGAAGCCTTTTTTTGAGCTTTGAACACGTTATTGATAGTTCAATTATAGAAAATGGGTTTGTTTGAACTCTAGAGAAAGAGACTAAAGTTTGTAATAGAAGTTTTATTATTAACCTAAGTTCGAAGTTAAAATTATAGATGATTCGATAAGATAATTAGTGCTAAATAAGTTCAACAGGTACTTTTAGATACATTATTTTACAATCTCATTATTGACCTCAAATTTTATGACTTCGGGGTGATTTTTTGAGATGCAATCTAGAAGATGTTCTTCTATTCCTTTAAGGTGTTTATTGAAAAATGCCAAAGAGTAATCATCCAATATACCCTTCATGGCCCAGGGGTCTATTTTACCCAATAGGCCTGTCCAACTTCCAAAGTCCATTGTCATTAATAAGAAATCACTAAAGCTACCATGGACACTTTTATCTACTACTAGATTGTACGTGATATTTTTACTTTGATGAATTAGAAAATCATTCATTTCATAGCGAGGCAATTCAATCTTTTCAACCTCAGTTTCTAGGGCCCTGGCATAATCTATCCTTCTATCTCCATTGAGCATCATAAAAGGTTTTGTAAATTGATAAGTTATGGCATCTTGACCAAATTGAGTTCCATCCATATTAATAGCCGCATTACAACGTGAATCTTCCATGCAGAATTTTCCTGCTGCTGCACCACCTAAGGACATTCCAAAAACTCCTATTTTTCTGAAGTCAGCCATACGGTTCAATAATGTTAATTGTCTTTCACCGTTTTCTAATTGATCAAGAACAAATGATATATCATCTGTCCATATTTGAACTTTTCTGTTAATATCTTCGTTTGTATCAAGATTTTCCTTTATTAGTTTATAGTATTCTTCATATGTACCGTTTAGCATTATTTTTGCGTCATTTTTGGCCTTTGCTTTCCATTCTTCTATCTCCTCCTGTTTGGGTGCTTTATATTGACCTTCACTTTTTAAAGTTTTAACCTCCCCGTTTGTAAATTTCACCCATGAGGCGTCATAGGTATGATTTATAGATAAAACAATATAACCGTTACTTGCTAATTCTTCCATGAGCAACTTATTTTGAGATGCATAAAAACTAAGGCCATGATTAAAGACTACTATCGGGAATTTTGAATTTGTACGCAGTTCTAAAGCATCTGGATAACTGTGCGAGGGTATTTTTTTGAGATGACTTAATATAAATTTAGGGATGGGTAGAGATCGTTTAAATATTTCATAAACCGGTTCTATTTCTTTGACAAAGGGTTCAGGGTTGGCATTTTCGATGCTACCAGCCGGATACCAAGCTCTAACCATCAATTCCCTTAAATCATTTTCATCCTCGGTTAACGACTCTTTACGATTGTTATCTATAAGATGTATGTCCTTTACTCCAACATCATATTTACCAGAAGGAGAAGGCAATTTAAACATCACAAAGGCAGTGGGAAGAATAATAGCGACTGTCAAAATCAATATACTGATTATAACATACCCAGAGAAAAGTAGTTTGTGCCACCATTTGGTAGTACTGTCATTTGATTTTCTAAAACGGGACAGCACTAGCATTAAAAGGGCTAAAACGTAAGCTATTATCATTTGCCATCTAAAGTTGCCTGATAGTATATCGATGATAACGAGGCAAGCAGCTAGATATCCAGCCCAAATTGCATATTTGCCAAATTTTTGCACTGGAAGGCAATTTAAAATCACCGATAGCGCAAGCGCCAACAATAGAACATTTTGAATTAGTTGTATCATCCTTAGTTTAAATTATATGTATGGTAAATTAAATGTCTTACTTTATATAGGTGCCATTACATAGCATTATGTTACAATTTACGGATTGTAAACACATTTATAATTTCATTTTTATCTAATAAATGCTGAACCAAGTTTCTGGTATTAATCCACAAATTGAAATAATTTCTGGGGCTTTATTTGTAAGATGCGTTTGGTTAAACCGCAGGTAATGATTTGGAAGTCTAGATAAAAGTGGGAATAAGTAAACTAAATCTTTTCTTGATACGATTTTCTTCAATGTTCATTTATAAGCTGGAAAATTAAAACATCAAACGGTCCAGTTTAAAGGGAGGAGGTCATCTGTATGCTAGCAATTTTACAAAACAATCATTATCAGAATCTTTTGTTGAATTTGAAAAAATCAAAAAAAAGAAAATCGGTTTATGATGAGATTACCGTAAATATTTATTTGGTGTGTCATTAAATTCAAGCAAACTATGATTAAAATAGCTTTGTTTACACTTTTGATTGGCTTAGTCTGGTGTTAGGTTTATATGAAATCGAATATTACTGTTTAGTTGTATAGCTATTAAACCTTTTATTTTTTTATTACTGTCTAAAAAAATCAAATTCATTGGTTTTGATAACGTATCCCACTCGTATCATACTGCTCGATTTTTCGTAATCAAGTAATCCTTCAGCCTGTCCAAGATACCATTCCAGCATTATGTACTGATTTGATGTGCTAGAAGAAAAAGGATTATAATATATTCGCGACCTAATAGTTCCCTTTCCTTCAAAATTAAGGCCTTTTCTTATCATTAGATTTGCATAAAGCTTATTGCTTTTTATTTCGTGCTCTATGTTGACCTCCGCAAGGCCTGTATATTCCAAAAGGTTTTGATTACTTGAATACCCGAAAGGTAACCAAAGTTCAAAATTAGCAGTTGTATTCTTAAATATGACTGTTGTAAAGTCTGCGGTAATACGATTCCAACTTCTTGAAAAAATACTATCACGACCATTGGACTCGTGTTCAAAAGAAACCGATGCGACTCCCTTTAGTTCCGCATTTTTATTAAATAAAGGTTTTCCTAATGAAATTGTTGGATTAAAATTAATATCCCTAAAGGGATACGAATCTTCGTAAATGTTCCAAAATGCCTTTTGAGTGTAGGTAAAAAATAAATATGTTTCCCATGGAAGTTTGCCCCTTGTAATCATCTGCTTAAAGCTTACCTGATATTTTACATCTGCAGTACTGCTATTAATCTCTGTATTGGTAGGTACTCCGGTAATAAAATAATTGTCTTTATGTATGGAAAAATTAGGTAATTTTTGTAACGAATCCGACAACTGTGCCCTGGTTATTTTCTGTGCGTTCGAAACTGAGGTAAGAAGGGGTATTAGGAAAACTATTAAAATATTTAACTTTTTAATGTAGTTTTTTTTATTAAATATCATATGCTTTTGTATAAATCACATTTTATTTCAAAAGGTATTTCCGAAGTTTGATGCCCAAGCACACAAAGATATTTAAGAATCGTTCAGATCGATTACCCTAACCACTACTTTTTTACGTTATTATACCTGTCCTTTTCTGAACGGTTATTCAAAAGATTGGGATGATCTTTACATTCATCCGAGATCATAGGGTCGGAAAGAACAGAGAGAAGTCCAAATATACATGGGTTTAAATACCCAAAACCTTCTGTTGACATAAATTTTCTTTAAGTATATTATAGGCTGAAAAATTGTACTTTCTAACGGTGCAGTTTAATTGGGAGAAGGTTGTTCTTTGAACTAGTATAAAACTTTATTCCGTAAAGAAAGACGTCTATAAATTGAAAAGAAACACTATAACCAAAATGGATTTGGAAGAAAAAGAAAACCCGGCAATATTTAAAAAAGATAAACAAAAGAGTAAGCAAAATGATAAACTTGACGCCAAGGGCATGGATACTCTATTTAGGACTATATCCAGGAACCATTACAATTTATTACGGATGGTGGACAATAAGGCTTCCATAGTTTTGACTGTAAATTCCATACTGATATCCCTCTTGTTCGGAGCAACCCAAATAGCTCCAGAAGGCGGGCGGGAACAAATTGAATTTTTTCTATCGACATTGACATACTCCTGTCTGGGGTCTATGGTTTTTGCCCTAATAGGGATGATGCCCCATACGTATTATGGAAAAAAATACAAATCCAGTTCCTATAATGGCAGCCTCTATGCAAGTAACTTCGCTAAAAAATCATTATCCGAATTTGTGGTCGAATTTGATAGGCTTACAGAAACGAGAAAATCCATTTATGATGAAATGATCCTGGACCTTTACTTTTTGGGGCGCGCCATAAGGTTTAAACAAGCCATGATTAAGTTCGCATTATTTACATTTTTAATAGGACTTGTATGGGCAGTCTTTTACGCTCAAATATACTATTGATTTATTTTTTCTTCCCGGCAAAAGGGTCGATTGAAAGCCCCACCTGAAAATAACCCGTTGGATTTTGATCGTTCTCATAGATGAAATCATCGGTCGGCTCGCCTTTTTCTGTTAAACGATTGCTAATAAAATGCTGAATACCCCCCTGAAATGTCCCTGTTAGAAAATCACTTAGTCGATGCTCGTAAATAACGTCAGACTTTATTTCCAGTTGGCTGTACTCAAAAACATGTGCAAAACCCGGACTGTCAACATTCACATAAAATCCCGTTGCGCCAAAGGTACTTCCCAACGAAAAACGCCCATTCTCCCCCACGGGCCTTCTCAGCAATAAACGTTGCGGAAGGATAAAATCCACTTCCCATTTTGAACTTTTAAAGTGGTGGTTATAGGAAAACGTGGGAAAGAATGGTAGTTGCGAGGTAGGGTCGATAAATACGATAGCGCCCAATGTAAGCGTTGTCCTTTCGGTCCTTTTCAGTATGAAGGAAAGTCCTATCAATCCCTTTAGCCTTTCCAAACCTTCATCGTTACCATCAATGATAAGCGATGCACTATAGATCATAGGTTTTCTGAACAAGGTCGAAAAATACGTTGAGCTTAGGGCGGCAGTGAAATTATGAAAATCCACTATGCCGTTGTGTTCAAAGACATCTCGGGCGAAGTGTTCTGAAGGTCATCAAATTCAAACTCATTAAACTGATAGTTTAATGATCCCTTAAGCCCCCATTTCTGAATTTATAAATGGGGACATTTGCAGTTACATTAAAGCTACGCTGCGATTTTACTTCACCTTCCTAAAAATTTTCTCCCAACAGCTCGGATTCAAAATCGCGGCTATGGCTCTGGCCGTATTCAAAATTAAGGACCCGTTCCCGTGGAAATCTTTCTTTGATGCCCTGTACTGCTTTTTGTTGCAATGAATCTACGGGACGTTGAGCGGCAAGGTTTAGGCAGAAGAAAACGGCTCCAATAATTATAATTGATCTATTCATTATTTGATTTGTGTTTTGAATATATATGTGTAAATTTAATTCTGATCCTTTTTAAAGTTTTCCGGACGATCTTTATATCCGATAAAAGGAATAGGCTAACGACCAGTAAAATAATCAAGAATATGATCAGGGATGCAGACTTAAAGAAAAAAGGTATCACTATAGGTTTGTATTTGGTTATGGGTAGTGCCCAGGATCACTCCTCAACGGCGAAGACCTCTACGGGGTTTTCCCGTCCTTCCAGCAATTGATGGCCCAACGGAATAACCTTAAAGTTCCGGGCTATTTCCCTATTTTGGTTAACCTGCCCGGATATCAGGATTTTCCTGTTAAAAATTTTGCAGAGCCCCTGAACCCTTGAACAAACATTCATGGTATCGCCGTGAAAGGCAATTTCCCTCTTTAAATCCCCAATTTCGATAGCTGTGACGATCCCCTCGTGGACACCGGCCCGGAAAATGGGCACTGATGCATAGACGGACTTAAAATGATCCCCTTTTTTTTCCAGTCTTTGATGTACGGCAAACAAGAATTTAATGGCATATAACGAGTTGAAATGTTTTACTTTCCAGGTAAGTACGATCTCATCGCCAACGTACTGGTAAATATGTGCCTTAAATTTTTTGGCTACCTGGTTGATCTCCATGATGCTTTCTTGAATAAAACTGCTATACTTGAGATGTCCCAGTTCTTCGGCCAAATGAGTAGAACCTTTTAGATCCAGAAATACAAAGACCCTTCTTTCTTCGCGGGGGAACCGATATTTGCCAAGAATCAAGGGCATGGTAAACCCTGGGCTGTTCTTATTCACCATTTCATTTATAAAGCTTACTATAGCAAACATAAATAAGGTATAGGTGAGTATAATAATATTGAAATTTCCGGGTTTTAATGTTGTTACCGGATAATTACTCATGAATAAGTAATTATAGTCATTCAATACATTTTTAATAATGTTCAAAATGAGCCATAATACTATGAAATAAAATGAGGTCCTGATCAAAATATCAAAGGCCAGAGACCTGCTTTTAAATTGCAGCATTTTCAGTAGGCCTTCCACCAAGGAAAGAACTGTCCCGATCAAAAACCCAAAGCCCATAAAAAAGAGGAAAAGGTTTGAAAACTTTATATTCCAGGTCAAGTCCAACGGTGTGATTACCATTTGGGCCGTGTTATAAAGGATGACCAGGAGAACCCCATAGGCTATCAGCCAAAATAGTACCTGCCTAAAAAACAGTCTTAAAATGGGATATCGGTAGGCAAGGCTCAGGATGGACATCTTTTTAAGTATTCATATTTATATGTATTATATGGAAAAAGGATCAAACATTGACTCTTTGCTAATCTTTTAAACTGTCGGTTATGAATATATACCTGGATTCCGCTATTCTATAGTTGGCATAAGCATCGACATATTCCGTTTCTGCCATTTCTTTCTGTTGTTGGGCATCCAACAGATCGGCAAGATTGTTGAGACCACTGTTATAATTATCGCGTTGTACTTTTAGGTTTTCCTCGGCATAAGCCCTGTTTTCCTCAGCATAATCAATCTGCTTATCGGCATCCATAAGGCTATACCAGGATTTAAGGATGCCTATTGTAAGCTCGTCCTTGTTATCTTCAAAATTGTTTTGCGCGATCTGTTCATCCAGTTCCCTTTGCTTTACCTTTTGGCGGCCGGCCCCCCACCAATCGGATATCGGTATGCTCACTATACCGAATGCAATAGGGGAGAAGGTGCTTTCAAAGACATTGTTGAACGACCCAAAATAACCTGCGTTGACCCCGACTGAAACCTGGGGGAGCAAGTCTGCCCTGGTACTTTTAGACTGTAGTTGTGATGCTGTAATGGATTTTTCAAGCAGTTTATAATAATTGTTATTTTTCAAATCCAGGTCTGGCTCGGCATATTTAAGGTTGAGAGGGGTTATTTGTTGTATGGTTTCTGCTGCCACAGCGGTAGTATCATAAACTTTTCCTACATATAGGCCAAGATCAAGCAGCGCCAGTTTGCGTTGATTGCCCAACTTGCTCTGTTGTAAGAGTACCTGGCTCCGGTTTACCCTGACCTTGAGCAATTGATTTTTGGCAATGAGCCCGGCCGCTAACAGGTCCTGTTGCTGTTTTAATAATTCATCCAGATACGTTTTGCTTGCCTCTATGGATATGAGCTGTTCTTGTGCTTGAACCAGTTCCCAGTACTTTTGTTCTGTGTTTAAGATCACGGAATCTATGGCCTGCTCGGCCTGTATGGTCCTAATTTCTGCCTGAAGGCTGGCCAAATTGCTTGAATTCCTGATTTTGCCACCGGAATAAAGGACTTCCGTGGCCATGGCACCGGCCTGGTAAAAATTATCGATACCCTTTGGTAGCACATCGGGTATGGGGGTTATAATATCGTCAAAACCATAAATTCCAATTCCCGTAGCACTTATTTGGGGAAAATAATTGGCTATGGCTTCACGTTTTGCCGCTTCGGCCTGTTCGATCCTTATCTTTCCATTTTTAATATCATTGCTATAGGACAGGGCGGCTTCCTTAAGCTCCTTCAAATTGAGTTTTTGTTGTGCAAATAAGTTTCCGCATGACAAAAAACCTAAAATGCACCAGGTTATGACCAGTGTACTGTTGTTAAGTTGCATGTTTTTCATACTATTATTAAACATTTTTATTAGTTTCTGGTATTTCTTCATCTTCTTTTTTTTCGTTCTTGAAGAACAACCAGTATAATACCGGTAAAACAAATAGGGTAAGAACCATGGACAACATTAAACCAAATGCGATTACCGTACCTAATGGCCCCCATAAAGAGGATCTGCTTATGATCATTGGGGTGACCCCAACGGCGGCAGCGGAAGAAGTTAGGAAAATTGGCCTCATTCTCCGTTGGGCAGCATGAATGGCAGCTTTATATACGGAATAGTCGTGGTACCACCGCAACTCATTGGCAAAATCTATTAGAATAATACCATTCCTGACCACTATACCACAGAGGGCCAAAAGCCCCAGAAAAGACGTGAACCCAAAAGGATACTGCATTAATATTAAACCTAATGCAGCGCCAAAGATGCTTAATGGCATGGTGATAAAGCTTAATAGGGCTTGTTTAAAAGCTTTAAAATGCCAGAGTAGGATCAGGAAAATGATAGCAATGCTAATTAATAAAGAGATGCCCATTGGTAACAGGTTTTCTTGGGCCAATTCATATTCCCCTCCATAATCTATGGTAATGGATTCGGGGATTGCCAGGTCATCGATTTTAAGGCGGATATTGTTCAGTACTTCATTTGCCACGGCCCCTTTTTCTATATCCACACGCACGGTCAGACAGCGCATACCGTTACGCCTTACGATCTGTTCCTGCTCCCAGGAGGGGGTTATGTCGGCCACTTGGCGTAACGAGACGTCTTTGCCCGTTTCTGGCGAGATGATCGATAGCTGCCTTAATGTAGAAACCTTTTGATCTTTATGGTCCTTAGATTTTATCTTTACGTTAATGGCATAATCTCCGTCCCAAACTTGGGTGGCATTCAGCCCTTCCATATTAATTGCCAGGGCGTTTGCGACATCTTCCCCTGACAATCCAAAACGGGAGGCCTCCTCTTGGTTTACATCAATAGCGATGGCCTGCTGCATTTCCCCGTAATTGGTCCTGGACCAGATGGTCTGTGGCGTTTCCCGTGCAAGGCTTATGATCTGGTCCCCGTATTTTTTCAATGCTGAAATATCATCGCCAAAGAGCCGAACTTCCACCTGGGCGGGCGTGGCTACCATATTGAGCTGTTTCATCCTTAAATAGGCATTGGGGAACATTTCTGTATATTTTTTATCATAAGCTTTAAGCGCCTCTTCCGTAGCGCCGTCCGAGGTGGTGGTAACCAAGATCTGCGCATAGTTTTTGGCTGGGAGGTTAGGGGCATATACCATATGAAAACGTGGGGAACTCTCGCCAATAAAGCTGGTATAATCCTCGACCCGTTCGTCTTTTGCCAATATTTTTTCAAAATCCTTTACCACTTTTTCAGTCTCTTTGAGACTGCTGTTTTTAGAAAGGTAGATTTCCACCGCAAATTGATTTCTCTCAATTATCGGAAACAGTTCCTGCGAGAGGTTGGAGAAAAGGAACATTCCCACAACAATAGATAGTATACCTACCCCCACAGTGAGTTTATAATGCTTCATGGCGGTTTCTACACTTTTGTCAAAAAAGCCCTGTAAGCGGTCCAGTATGGATTTTTTCTTTTTTCCATCCTCAGGTTCTTTATCCCTGTGCAATCCCTTTTTAAGGAATAACGTATTGAAAAATGGTACGAGCAGTACAGAAATGGCAAGCGAAAGGAACAGTGCAATCATGATGGTGTAGGGGAACGTACTTAGAAAATCCTTGGCTGTTCCTGTCATAAAAAATACCAGTGGCAAGAACGTGGCGGAAATGGCAAGGGTTGCGGTAAATACAGAGGGGAAAAGTTCTTTGGCACTGTTTACGGCCGCTTTCCAGACCGATTCACCCTCGTCCAGTTTTTCCACGTGGTTATCTATCACAACAATGGGGTCATCAACCACAATACCCAGCACAACGATCAATGCTGCCAGGGTCACAATATTGAGTTCCATCCCCAGCATGTACATAAGGCCAAGTGTGGACAGGATGGTGATGGGGATAGTGGCCGCTGCAACTGCTGCTACCCGAAACGGCAGTAGGAAGAGGGTTACAATGATCACCCCCAGGAGCGCAAAACCGAATTCTTTTAAAAAATGGCTTATGGAATGGTTTACAACCTCGGGCTGGTTGGCAATTTTTCTTAATTGAATATCGCTGGGAAGCTGCGTTTTGATACCATTGAGCTGTTCATCTATACGGTCCCCAAATTGCACAATGTTGTCACCAGAGGTCATCTCTAAGGTTATGATCATGGCCTTGGTGCCATTGGTGGTAATATAAGAATCGGGATCTTCGTATTCCTTTTTTATCTCGGCAATGTCCTTTATACGGATGGAACCGCCGTTTTCATCCGTGCTTACGATATGCTGGGCGATGTCCGTAACATTTTTCAGGAATACATCCATATGTACGGGCCTGTTGAATGTTGGGGATTTTAAAGTCCCGCTTGACCTTATGGTACCTTGCGATTGCAAACTTTCCATTAGATTGCCCGGGCTTATACCATATTGTGCCAGTTTGTTTTGATCTACATAGACTGCAATTTGCTGCGTAAGCCCTCCGGAATGGCTTATTTTTGCCATACCCTCGACCTGACGGAGCCGGTCTTCTATTTCCTCTACATGTTGCTGTAAATCTTTATAGGGCCTGGTTTTGGACTCTATTGAGAGGATCATGGCAGCGGTATTTCCAAAATCACTGTTCACCACGATACCCTTCACCCCTGGAGGAACATTTTGTTGCTGAAATATGAGCATGTCATTTTTAAGCTTGTTCCAAAATTGCACGGTCTCATTCCTCCCCACGTTACTGGAGACTTCTACATAAACATACATTTCTCCATCCCGGGAATAGGAATAGGTTTTTTCTTTGTCCACTTCATTATATCCAAATAAAAAGCCCTCAACCTTACTGGTAAGCTGCTCCTCAACCTCTTTAGAATCGGCACCGGGGTAAAGACCTATTACAAGCCCCTGTTTAACGGTAAACTCAGGAAATTCATTGCGGGACATATTGAACAGCCCCAATAGGCCCACCACCACGAAAACAAAAACCATTGCCAATGGAAAGGCTTTGTTCTTAATGGCCCATTCGATCATTGAAACTTGTTTTTTCATAAAATAAGAAACTTAATTTTCGTTAGTAACGGTGACCGGGGTATTTTCGGTAAGTTTATGATAGCCCGAGGTTATCACCCGGTCCCCCTTTTGCAGGCCTTGGGTTATGGAGATGTCATTATTATATAACGCACCTGTTTTGACCATACGTCTTTCTGCCCTGTTTTGAGAATTTACGAGGTATACAAAATTTTGACCCTCTTCGGTCACCGATACGGTTTCTACCGGTATTATGATCGCAGCCAGGCCACCTTGAGCGGTTTTTTGCTCTTCTGGTATGGAAACGGTGCACGCCATTCCGGGTTTTACCTCCCTCTCAGGGTTAGGGATGCTTATTTTTGCAGTATAAGAAGGGTTTGAGGTGTCTGCCTGTATGGATATTTCGGTTATTTCACCTTCATATTCTTTATCCAGCACATCAACTTTTACAATGGCCCTATCGCCGGTTTTGTATTGGTTTACATCCTCATCCGGAATTGGAATAATGGCTTTTAACCTATCGATGTCAAAAAATTGGACAATAGGTTGCCCTGGTGAGGCCAAGTCCCCGGCCTCCATCATTTTTTTTCCTACATAACCATCAAAGGGGGCGGTGATCATGGTATGCTTTACATTTTGATAACTGGCTTCTGCATCTGCCCGAGCCTGTTTATAATTTGAGCGAGCCTCTACCATCCTTACTTCCGCGATACTGCCTTTTTCATAAACCTCCTGTACCCTCGCATACGTATCCTGCGCCATCTCTGCCTGTGCTTTTCGGGTTTCGTACTGTTTTTTATAGGTTGTGGCAGTTATCCTGGCAATAAGGCTTCCCTCTTTTACAAAATCGCCCATGCTTACCGGAAATTGTTCAATAGTTCCAGATACCTGAAAACTGGGCTTTACACTTTTGTCCGCCGCCATCCTACCCGTGGCAGAAAAGGTATTCTCGGTATCTTTTGAAGGCTGGCTACCTAGAACCAACGTTCTGACCTCAATAGGTTGAACTTCATGTTCTTTATGCTCTGTTTTACAGCTTTGAAGGAGTGCCATAATGGTGCAAGTCAAAATAATGGGGTACAACGGGCGCATTTGTTCTAATTTTAAATGTTGAGGATTTATTTTAGTTGTCATATTTTAAACCTTTTATAAGAGTATTTACCAGCCACTTAAGCCTAATTAACATATCATCAATGGTTCCATAAAGCAGTATTTCTTTTTCCAAACTGTTGTAGGCAGTCACCATTGTCATGGCTAAAAATTGAATGTTCTCTGGCTCAATTGGAGCGATTTCTTTGTTTTCCAACCCCCAGTTGATTATGTTGTGAAAAATTTCTGTTTCTATATGCCTTAATTTCATAAACAGGGAATGGGAAAGGTTTAAATCTTGTCTGATGTCTTCTACTAAATAGGTATATTCCTTTGTTTTACTTATTAAGCTGGATAGTTTGCCCTTATTGTAGTTTGTAAGGTTTTCTTCAATGCTCCGGCTCGGGCCGATCATTTTTCTCGCAGTATCTATTATAGATAGGTATTCTACTTCCGCCACTTGTTCAAAAACTTCCTGCTTGTTACTAAAATAATAATATAGGGTACTTCTTACCTTATCTGAGGCGCGGGCAATGTCATTCATAGTGACTTTTTCATATCCCAATTCTTTAAATACTTTTATGGATGAAAGGATAATATGATCCCTAACTAAATCATTTTTCATTCGACAAATATTGTTATAGTGTCTAATATTCGACAAATGTAATCTATTTGTTGAAAAAATATAGAATATAAAAAATAAATTTTAGGTTGTTGGAGTTGTGTATTTTATTCATTCCTATTAAATCATGATTTCTGAATTAAGACCTTTAGCTCAACCTAAACAGGGGGAATAGTTAATTTAGAAAAAACGGAATTCAGTATTCATTAAAGTTCATCTTAACCAACTTGTATGATCTTTTTGACTTACTGAAATGGGCAAAAACGCTAATGAAAATTTTGGATTATAGAATGAAATTTTATGCCCTATCCAAATTCAAAGTACGATGTAGATTATTTTAGCAAGTAGTACATTTGCAAACTGAACGCATTTTGGACATATGTTTCCCTGTCGAACTACTTTTGGAAATGCTTAGACTATAAACCCCTCTAATAAAATGTTTTTTATGGCTGAATTCTGGAATACATATCATAATTCAATTATATACGTTTTATAGTTATAGGCCTAGTCATATTTCTAACGGCGCTAACTAAATTTCTAAATGCCTGGTTGGTAAAGAAGGCAATGAAAAGATTTCCCAATGAGGAGCCTGCGACGCTCAACCTGATTAAGAGGATACTCAACACTTTGTGGATTGTACTTGGCCTGGCTGCATTGAGTTTAATATTCATCCCTGAAGATAAGTATAGGATTGCCGTTAAAAACATTGAACTTATAGTCTATGTAGGTTTTGTGTTGGTTTTTACCATTATTGCCGCAAGTAGTGTAGAAACTCTTTTCTCCCGATCAATCAGAAAGACCATTGCTGAAGAAGGTGACCCTACAAGCTATAAGTTTTTACGGTATTTAAGTGTTTTTGGTGTTTACTTTTTGGGTGCTATACTGGCTACGTTGGCCTTTCCACCTTTAAGGGGCATCGCGCAAACTGCGCTGGGAGGTGCTGGGATTTTGGCCGTTGTAATTGGGGTCGCTTCTCAAGAGGCCCTGGCGAATCTCATAGGGGGTGTATTTATAATTTCTTTTAAGCCTTTTAGGGTAGGGGATACGGTTAAAATTACAGAATCCTTAGCTTAGTAGGTACAGTTACAGATATTACGCTTAGGCACACGATCATTAAAAATTTTGAGAACAAAATGATCGTAATCCCCAATGCGATTATCAATAAAGAGAAGGTGACCAACTACGATCTGGATGAAAAGAAAATTTGTCAGTGGATAGAGATTGGGATTTCTTATGATAGCGATATAGATCTTGCGAAACATATAATGAGAGAAGAATGTGAGGCCCATCCCACTATTTTAGACAACCGCTCTTATAAGGATATTAATAATGGGGTTCCATTGGTCCTAGTGAGGGTGATCAATCTGGGAGATTCTTCGGTTACCATTCGTGCTTGGGCCTGGGCCTTAAATTATACTTCAGCTTTTGTAATGAAATGCGAACTTAATGAAAGCATTAAAAAGCGTTTTGATAAAGAAGGAATAGAAATTCCTTTTCCACATAGAACCCTGGTATTTAAAAAGAACCAGTTAAATCAATTAACCAAGGGTGATATGAGTATATAATTTTTTTTACTTGTAAATATCTTTCACCTGGTTCCAACTCGGTATTAAAATCGAAGGACTGAAATCCTAAAATGACCCTCTGGAGGAAATGTTGAAAAATATTATTAGGTATGGGAAAATGAACTTTATAAAGTCTAAACAAACC
>TARA_R110000744_G_scaffold61821_1_pt1 | contig 15445 bp, 15 predicted proteins | sample TARA_R110000744 | Tara Oceans TARA_R110000744 (sample SAMEA4398083) | marine metagenome | biome: Polar Biome; feature: [DCM] deep chlorophyll maximum layer (ENVO:01000326); material: water (ENVO:00002006), including particulate matter (ENVO:01000060) such as... | depth 36 m | reverse complement strand
GCGGCCACGTCATTTTTGCTCCCAGCTATTGCTGCTTCAGATTTTAAAGGACGCCATGACGTTCGAAGACCTCGGGTTAAGTCCGAAACTGCTCACCGCAATCACCGCGGCCGGCTACACAGAACCGACACCGATCCAGGCCGGCGCCATCAAGCCTGCATTGACCGGACGCGACGTTCTGGGCATTGCCCAGACCGGCACCGGCAAGACAGCGGCCTTTGTGCTGCCCCTGATCGAACTGCTTTCGCGCGGCCGGGCCAAGGCCCGCATGCCCCGCTCCCTCATCATCGCACCAACCCGCGAACTCGCCGCCCAATGCGCCGAAAACTTTGAGGCCTATGCCAAGGGCCAGCGCCTCTCGATGGCCCTGCTGATCGGTGGCGTCGCCTTCGGTCCCCAACAGGCCATTCTCGATCGCGGTGCCGATGTCCTGATCGCGACCCCGGGCCGGCTTCTCGACCATTTCGGCCGTGGCAAGCTGCTGCTCAATGGCGTCCAGATCCTCGTCGTCGATGAAGCCGATCGTATGCTGGACATGGGCTTCATCCCCGATCTGGAAAAGATTTTCTCGCTGACCCCGCCGCGCCGCCAGACCCTGTTCTTCTCGGCCACCATGCCGAACGAGATCAAGAGCCTGATCGACCGCTTCCTCAATGATCCGATCCGCGTCGAAGTCGGCCGCCCGGCCACCGCCGGCGCCAATATCGAGCAATATCTCGTCCGCGTTGGCGATGCCCAGCCGAAGACCAAGCGGGCAGCCTTGCGCGACGCCATGTCGCGGACCGGCGTCAAGAACGGCATCATTTTCTGCAACCGCAAGCGCGATGTCGATACGGTCGCGCGCGAGCTGACGAAACACGGCATTCCGGCATCGCCGATCCATGGCGATCTCGATCAATCGGTTCGCACCGCGACCCTGGCCGGGTTCAAGGATGACAGCATCCGCTTCCTCGTCGCCAGCGATGTCGCGGCGCGCGGTCTCGACATTCCCGATGTCAGCCACGTCTTCAATTATGACATGCCGCACCATTCGGATGACTATGTGCACCGGATCGGCCGGACCGGACGCGCCGGCAAGGCGGGCACGTCGATCACCATCATGGCGCCCGGCGACGAGAAAAATCTGGCCGCCATACTGAAGCTGATCCGCCAGGACATACCGGATCTCCCGCTCGACGGCACCCCGCCGGTTGCCGCCGTGGCAAAGCCACCCGCCGCCGGGGCCGACGCCGCCGTGGAGGCCCCCGCAACCGCAGCCGACGCCGCATCGCAAGCGAGCGAAGAACCCGCCACGCAGCGGACCCCGCGCGGACGCCGCTCGACCCGCAAACCGCGCGAGTCCAAGGCACAGGCCACTCCGGCAACGCCGGCAGAGGCCGAAACACCGGCAGCTGCGGCCGTCCAACCCGCTACGCCCGCGGCAGCACCGGCTCGCATGGAAGCGGCTGCCAAACCGGCACCCGTGACCCCGGAGCCGCGCCAGAAAGCGCCGGCCGCGAAGACAGAATCGCCGCGCAATCCACGCTCTGGCGAGCGCAAGTCCGGCTCCCGCCGCGGCCAGGGCGATGGCCCCGACCGTGATGTGGTCGGCTTTGGCGAACACGTGCCCGGCTTCATGCAGACCCAGGGCTGAGGCGGCGCCGACAGGATCGGGCGGCAGCCGTCAGGCTGCGCCCGTTCCAATTAACTCATATCGTATGAGCGATTTTTACCTCTTCTTTTCCTTTCGCGGCTAGCTTGTTTGAAAGGCCCCCGATGCCAGCGGGGAGCTCGACAGGGAAGGGTTTCTCGTGAACGGACGTTTATTGGGCAAGGACGGCAAGGAGTTCGCGCAAAAAGCGCTGGACCTCATGGAGCAGTTCAATGTTCCCCCGACCCCTGAAAATTATGCCGTCTGGGTGAGCTTTGCCAGCGACACCAATCCTGAGCTTTGTGAAACCGTTCGCAACCACATCCAGTCCGAACTCGCCTTCACCGCTGAAGTCAGTACGGAATTGTTCGACCAGTATTTTCAGTGGCATGCCATCCAGGACGCGATTCTGGAAAGCGGCGGCATGATGAGCCGGGAACTCGGCAATGTCCGTGAGACCCTGCTGGCCGCCGAGGCCGACACCCTCGCCTATGGCGAGACCCTGGCGGGCGCAACCTCACAGCTCGGCGAAGCTGTCACCGATCCGGGCATCAAAAAGCTCGTCGAGTCGCTGGTCAACGCCACGGCGAAAATGCAGCGCCGCAGCCATGATCTTGAGCACAAATTGCAAGCGACTTCCAAGGAAGTCACCAAATTGCGCGACAATCTCGAGCGTGTCCGTGAAGAGGCGATGACTGACGCCCTCACCGGCATTGCCAATCGCAAACGTTTCGATGAGAGCCTGCGCAAGGCCCGCCGCGAAGCCGACAGTCATGGCACGCCGCTGAGCCTGGTCCTGTGCGACATCGATTTCTTCAAACGCTTCAATGATACCTGGGGCCATCAGACCGGCGACCAGATTATCCGCTTTGTCGCGGGCTGCCTCACCCGGCATGCCCCTGAAACCCATGTCGTGGCCCGCTATGGCGGCGAGGAATTCGGCATTGTCATGCCCGCAGCCACGCCGCAGGAAGCGCACGAAATCGCTGAAAAGATCCGGCGCACGGTCGAATCCAAGAAATTGCTGCGCAAATCGACCAATGAGGATCTCGGCAATATCACCATCTCGATGGGGATTGCGAGCTTCCAGGCCGGCGAATCCATAGAGTCGCTGATAGAGCGCGCCGACACCCATCTCTATCGTTCGAAAACCGAAGGCCGCAACCGCACGACCACGGATGGTGCGGAATTGCAGCTCGGGCGCGATGCCGCCTGAGCCAGGCCAGCCGCAGATCTGACATGAAGACGCCGCCCCCAAAAGGGCGGCGTCTTCATGTCGGCCGTCAATCCTGGATCAGCCCGGCGGTGGTGCGGTGGCTATGAAGCTCGCCCGGGCCGCCCAGCCCTCATGCAGAGCTGCCAGCGCACTGTGCTGCCGGCGCCATTGGCTCTCGGGATAGCGGAAATCGAGATAATCGAGCGCCACGGCAATCGTCAACGCGCCGAGGCTGACCGGGCTGGCCAGCATGGCCATTTCGACCTCCAGCTCATCAAGCGCCCGCAAGATGCCGCGCTCGCGCCGGGTAATCCAGAAATCACAGAACAAGCCCGGTTCACGAACCATCTCCACCCGGCGGGCCACGGCCAGGTCGAGCAGACCATGGCCCAGGGCCTCAAGCCGGCGGTCATCCCAGTCGGAGAGCCAGGGATTGGCGGCCCGCGCATTGAGCCAGGCCGCGATCAGGGCGCTCTCGGTCAGGGCGCGGCCATCATCCATCACCAGACAGGGCACGCGGCCGAGCGGGTTGGCGCGCAGCAGAATTTCATCATCCTCGAAAGGATTGGCGGCGGTCTCGGTGATGGCCGGCTCCAGCCCCAGTTCGCGCACCAGAATCCGGCACTTGCGGGCATAGGGTGAGGTTGGCGAATAGATCAGCTGGAGCATGCTCAATTCTCGCGTACCGGCACGATGGTGACGCTCTCGCCGCAACCGCAGGCATCGGTCTGATTGGGATTGCGGAAGACGAATTTGGAATGCAGCGCCGTCGTCTCATAATCGAGCTCGGTGCCGAGCAGGAAGAGCAGGGCCTTGGATTCGAGCACGATCTCGACACCCTTGTCCTCGACGCGCTCGTCGAGCGCCTCCGGCTCGTCGACATAGTCCATCACATATTCCATGCCGGCGCAGCCGCCATTCTTGACGCCAACCCGCAGGAAGCCGGCGCCGCGCATGGCCATGATGGATTTGACTCGTGTCGCTGCCGCTTCCGACAGGGTAACGGCCTTGGGTCTCTCGCGTCGTGCCATGATGGGGTTTCCGTCCGTCAAAACATGTTCAGGGAAAGCCGGGCCTCGTCCGACATGCGGTCCGGGGTCCAGGGCGGATCGAAGGTCAGCTCGACCTCGGCCTTGTTGACGCCGTCGACCCGCGCCACGGCATCATGGACCCAGCCGGGCATTTCACCCGCCACGGGACAGCCTGGCGCGGTCAGCGACATCACCACTTTCAAGGTGCGGTCATCTTCGAGGTCGACCTTGTAGATCAGGCCAAGCTCATAGATATCGACCGGGATTTCCGGATCATAGACGGTCTTGAGCTGGACGATGATCTCATCGGTAATCCGGGCCAGTTCCTCGGCCGGAATCGGTTCGGGCTTTGGCGCATCGACGTCGGCCGGTGCGGCAACGGCCGCTTCGGGCTGCGTCATGGCGGGCGATCCGGAAAGATCGATCACGTCTCTGGTGGTGCTATCGGTCATGGTCTTACCTAGATGAGAAAGTCACGGGCCTTTTTCAATGCGTCGACGAACGCATCGGCCTCTTCGATTGTATTGTAAATGGCGAAACTGGCGCGCGCCGTGGCATTGACGCCCATATGGCGCATCAGGGGCTGGGCGCAGTGATGCCCTGCCCTGACGGCGATGCCGTACTTGTCGAGGATTTGCGCGATATCATGGGGATGCGCGCCCTCCATGGCGAAGCTGATGATGGCGCCTTTGTCCTGAGCCGTGCCGAGAATGCGCACGCCCTCAATCGCGGCCATGCCAGTGACGGCGCGATCCATCAGGGCGCGCTCATGTTCCATGATGGCAGCGCGGTCATGGCGCTCGAGCCAGCGGATCGCAGCGCCAAGCCCGATCGCATCGGCGATGGGCGGCGTGCCGGCTTCGAACTTGTGTGGCGGGTCGGCAAAGGTCAGCCGGTCCTCATAGACATCGGCAATCATCTCGCCACCGCCCATGAAGGGGGGCAGGCGATCAAGCCAGTCGCCCCTGGCATAGAGCACGCCAATACCGGATGGGCCGTAGAGCTTGTGGCCGGTGAAGACGAAGAAATCACAGCCCAGCGCCTGCATGTCGACGGGGATATGGACCGCCGATTGCGAGCCGTCGAACAGGACGGGCACGCCGGCAGAGCGGGCAATCTCCATGATGCGTTCGGCATTATTGATCGTGCCGAGCACATTCGACATATGGCTGATGGCGATCAGCTTCGTGGCGCCATTAACCATGTCTGCCAGCTGTGGATAATCCAGCTCGCCGGCCGCATTCACATCGGCCCATTTCAGGGTTAACCCCTTGGCATCGGCCAGCATTCTCCACGGCACGATATTGGAGTGATGCTCCATCCGGCTGATGATGATTTCATCGCCGGCGACCAGGTTCTGGCCGAAAGAGTGGGCGATCAAATTGATCGCCTCGGTCGAGCCTCGGGTAAAAACGATCTCTTCGCTGCGCGCCGCATTGATGAAACGGCGCACATCCTCGCGCGCCAGTTCGAAGGCTTCGGTGGATTCATTGGCGAGAGTATGCAGGCCGCGATGCACATTGGCATAATAGGCCCGGTAGACCCCGGCGACGCTTTCAATGACGAATTCCGGCTTCTGCGCCGAGGCGGCATTATCGAGATAGACGAGCGGCTTGCCATTGATCTCGCGCTGCAGGATCGGGAATTCATTGCGGATCGCCGGGATATTGAGCGGCGCGTTCACTGCTTTGGGCTGAGCCGTCATGAGATCGCCCTCAATCGCTGCTGCAGAGCCGCGCGCAATTCATCGCGCAAGGCCTCATCGCTGACGAAATCCAGCGGCTCGGCGAGGAAGCTCTCGATCAGCAGCGCCCGTGCCTGGGCCAGCGGGATGCCGCGCTGGCGCATGTAGAACAGCGCCGTCTCGTCGAGCGCACCGATGGCATTGCCGTGGGCGCACTGGACATTGTCGGCATAGATTTCCAGCTCGGGCTTGGCGTCGATCTCGGCGCGGTCATCCAGCATCAGGGCGCGGTGGGTCATTTTCGCATCGGTCAGCTGGGCGGCGCGATCAACCTTGAACTTGCCCTGGAAGACGCCGCGGGCATGGGCCGCAACGGCACCCTTGACCAGCTGGCGCGTGATACCGCCCGGGCCGGTATGATGGACAGAGGTCGTGTAGTCATTATGGCGACCGGTATCGAGCAGGTAGACGCCGTGCAGATTGGCCTCGGAATGCTCGCCGGCGTGCGAGACATGGGTCTCGTTGCGGATCAGCTTGCCACCGAAGGACAGCGCGATCTGGGTCAGATTGGCGTGTTCGGCGAGATCGATGCTGGCCGAGGCGATCATGACGCCCGCCTCCGCCTCGTCATGGATACAGATCCGTTCCAGCCGCCCGCCGCTCTCGATCGCGATGTCGAGATGCAGATTGCCGAGAGAGCCGGCCTCGGCGCGATAGCGCTCCACCAGCGTGACCGAGCGACCGGCCTTGACCGTGAGGCCCAGGGCCGCCGCGCTGGCGCCGGCACTGGCCGACACGCCCAGCTCGACGGTCTCGCCGTCAGCGGGCTCCATAGCGTCACTGACAGCACCTGTCAGGGCGATCTTGCCGGCCGATGTGATCTCGCCGGCGGCGCGGCGCAGATCCGACCATTTCCACATTTCGTTGCGGCGCGTCGGCAGGCCCTGAACGCGGGTCGCCTCGCGCAATTGCGCCAGCCAGCCGGTTGCGCCGTCGAGCGCCTCGATCAGGGCGGCTTCAGCCGCGATGGGTTTGATCACGCCCATGGTCAGGCCGCCTCGCCGATATATTTGTCATAGCCTTCGGCTTCCAGCTCGTGCGCGAGCTCGGGACCGCCGGATTTGACGATGCGGCCGGCGGCCAGAATGTGGACGACATCGGGCTTGATATAATCGAGCAGGCGCTGATAGTGGGTGATGACCAGCATGCCCCGGCCCGGCGAGCGCAGCGTATTGACGCCGTCGGCAACCACTTTGAGCGCATCGATATCGAGCCCGCTATCGGTCTCGTCGAGGATGAGGAATTTCGGCTCCAGGATCAGCGCCTGCAGGATTTCCAGCCGCTTCTTCTCGCCGCCGGAAAAGCCGACATTGACCGGACGTTTGAGCATGTCCATCGAGATGGAGAGCTGTTTGGCCTTCTCCCGCGCCAGCTTCATGAAGTCCGGTGCCGAAATCTCGGCCTCGCCGCGCGCCGTCCGCTGGGCGTTGAGCGCTTCCTTGAGGAAGATCAAAGTCGGCACGCCGGGGATTTCAACCGGATACTGGAAGGAGAGATAAAGCCCGCGCGCGGCGCGTTCCTCCGGCGCCATCTCGCCGATCTCCTCGCCATTGAAATTGATCGAACCCTCGGTGACCTCATAACCATCGCGGCCGGTGACGGCATAGGATAGCGTCGATTTGCCCGAGCCGTTCGGCCCCATGATCGCGTGCACTTCGCCGGCGGGGACTTCGAGCGAGATCCCGTTGAGAATGAATTTCTCCGCCCCATCCTGAGCTTCAACTTTGCAGTGCAGGTTGTTGATTTTAAGCATTTTTACTCTCTTGCAATCGTCAATATCGGGTGGCGCATATCGCCGGGCTACAGATCGTGTTCAGGGCTACCAGTCGCGCGCTTCGCAGGCCGCGACGACGGCTGATGCGTTCAACCGCATGGCGGCCATCCCGCTCTGGTCGAGCAGGCGGCAATCGCGGGCAGCATGGTCAATCAGCATTTCATAGACGGTCCCAAGCCCGTCAGCGGTCAGGCGGCTGGCAGTTTCATAACTGGTCGCCACATCGCCGCGTGAGCGGCTGATGACCAGCCGGTCGCGGATCTCGAACGCCTCGACACCGAAGCCCGACAATTCGCCGGCGCGGTGGAACAGGCCTTCATCATCCTGCTGCCAGACCGACCACAGCGTGTTCACATTGCCGGTCATCAGGGGAATGAAGAGCTCGTCGCGATCATCATGATTGATGTCGCGCAGGGCGGGATGCGCCATCGCGCCTTCGATCATGATCGGACCGAAGCTTTGCACTTCCTGGCCTTCCAGCGTGTTGAGATTGACCATTAGGCGTGTGCCGCGAGCCGCCGGTGCGTATTGGAAGAAGATGAGATAATCCTCGCCATGCAGCAGGGCGCAATCGGTTGAACCAATGCCGGCATCGAGCTCATCGCACCAGGGCTGGCCTTCATCATGGACGAAGTCGGGCTGATCGAAATCCTGCGTACAGCCGGCGCCGCCAATCAGGGCGCAGCAGCCAAGCGCCAGCATGATGCGGTTTTTCAAGCTCATTTTCCCCTCCTCAGGGGTCAAAGGATTGGCGGCGGACATGCGTTATTCCCAGTCGCGGTCTTCGCAGGCGGAAACCAGTGCATCGCCGTCGATACCGGCCGCTTCCAGGCCAGTTGCGTCGGTCAGCCGGCAGCTGCGGGTCTCGTAATTGATCTCGATTTCATAGACCGTCTCGAGCCCGCCAGCGCCGAAGCGCGAGGCGGTCTCGTAATGGGTGACAGCGCTGCCACGCGATGGCGCAATGACAAGACCCTCGCGCGTTTCGAGGCTGTCGATGCCATAGCTGGAGAGCTCGCCGGCCGGCGCAAACAGGCCGGTCGCATCCTGGCGCCAGACCGCGAACACCGTGTTCACATTGCCGGCGAAGAGCGGGATTAACAGCTCAGCCGCGCCATTGCCATCAAGATCGCGCAGGGCCGCCACACCATAAACCGGCTCGACATCGATCGGTTCGGAGCGCGCCAGCAAGTCACCGGCAAAGCTGTGCTGCGTCAGCACCATTTGCGAGGCATAGCCATCCTCGTCGGTGAGATAGTCAAGAAAGACAAAGCGCTCATCATCGACACGCAGGGCGCAATCGCTCGATGCGCCCTCGCCCTCCGCGAACTCATCGCACCAGGCATCGCCGCCGCGCTCGGAGACTTCTGCTTCCGGGGCCGCCGCAGCGTCGGCAGCGGGCATGCCGGTCTCGGATGCCGCATCGCAGGCGCCCAGCGCCAGCGCCGCAGCGCAAACCACAGTCAGTTTGTCGATCATGCTCACCCCACACTCCCCTCAAGGCTGACCGCGAGGAGTTTTTGCGCCTCGACGGCAAATTCCATCGGCAATTGCTGCAATACGTCGCGCACGAAACCATTGACCAGCAGCGCCGTCGCCTGCTCCTCGGAGAGGCCGCGCTGGCGGGCATAGAAGAGCTGGTCTTCGGAGAGGCGCGTTGTCGTCGCCTCATGTTCGAGAATGGCCTTGGGCGTCTTGCATTCGATATAGGGCACGGTGTGTGCGCCGCACTGGTCGCCGATCAGCAGGCTGTCGCACTGGGTGAAATTGCGCGCGCCTTCCGCTTTCGCATGCACCGAAACCAGGCCGCGATAGGTCTGGTCGGACTTGCCCGCGGAGATGCCCTTGGAAATGATGCGGCTGGTCGAGCCCTTGCCGAGATGGATCATCTTGGTGCCGGTATCGGCCTGCTGATGACCATTGGTGACGGCGATCGAATAGAACTCGCCGCGCGAATTCTCCCCGCGCAGGATGCAGGACGGGTATTTCCAGGTGATCGCCGAGCCGGTCTCGACCTGGGTCCAGGAGATCTTGGCATTCTTGCCGCGGCAATCGCCGCGCTTGGTGACGAAATTATAGACACCGCCCTTGCCGTCGGCATCGCCGGGCCACCAGTTCTGCACGGTGGAGTATTTGATCTCGGCATCGTCGAGCGCCACCAGTTCGACCACGGCAGCGTGGAGCTGGTTTTCGTCGCGCATCGGTGCGGTGCAGCCTTCCAGATAGGAGACGTAAGAGCCCTTGTCGGCGATGATCAGCGTGCGCTCGAACTGGCCGGTGCCTTCGGCATTCATGCGGAAATAGGTCGAGAGCTCCATCGGGCAGCGCACGCCGGGCGGCACATAGACGAAGGAACCGTCGGAGAAGACCGCCGAATTGAGCGTCGCGAAGAAATTGTCGGACGCGGGAACCACCGTGCCGAGATATTTCTTCACCAGTTCGGGATGATCGCGCAGGGCTTCAGAGATCGGGCAGAAGATGACGCCGGCCTTGGCCAGTTCGGCCTTGAAAGTGGTGACGACGGAGACGCTGTCGAACACGGCATCGACCGCGACCTTGTTCTCAGAACCCTTCACCCCGAGCAGGACTTCCTGCTCGCGCAGCGGAATGCCCAGCTTGGCGAAATCGGCGAGGATTTCCTCGGGCACGTCATCAATCGACTCGTATTTCACCCCGCCCTTGGCGCCGGCATAATAGCGGACATTCTGGTAGTCGATTTCCGGAAAACGGACATTGGCCCATTCCGGATTTTTCATTTCCTGCCAGCGCTCATAGGCGGCCAGGCGCCAGTCGAGCATCCATTGCGGCTCGTCCTTGGAGGCAGAAATATAGCGGATGATGTCCGTATTCAGACCCTTCGGCGCGATGTCCTGTTCGACATCGGTCGTGAAGCCATACTTGTATTTGCCGGATTCCAGCTCGCGGACATCGTCGATGGTTTGTTTGATCGCTGCCATATTTCCTACCGCCTTCAGGCGTTCACTGCTGTTTTCGGGGCGATACGGGTGTGCGCAGCCGTCCAGGCGCGCGCAAACGTATCGATGTCGGTTTCATTCGAGGTCCAGCCAAAGCTGATCCGGATCAGGCCTTCCGCGGCATCGTTGCCAAGCCCGAGCGCCAGGCCCGCCTTGGATCCGCGCGTCTTGCCGGACGAACAGGCCGAACCGGCGCTGATCGAGATATGGGCCAGATCCATCGCCATCACCTGCGTCTCGCCCTTCCAGGACGGATGCGCAATGGACAGCGTATTGGGCAGGCGCGGCGCGCCAAGCCCGAGAATTTCGATCTCCGGCGCGGCCGCCTTCAGGCGGGCCTCAAGGGCATCGCGCCAGCGGGCCAGCGCTGCGAATTGATCCAGCTCGGCGACCGCCAGCTCCAATGCCCGGCCCAGTCCGGTAATGCCGGCGACATTGAGCGTGCCGCCGCGGCGGCCCTTTTCCTGGCCACCACCATGATGATGGCGCGAGAGCGGCGCATTGCAGGCCGCGACCAGCGCGCCAATGCCTTGCGGTCCACCGAATTTATGCGCCGAGATCGCCATATAGTCCGCGCCCAGCGCGGCGAAATCGACGCCAATCTTGCCGACCGCCTGGATCGCATCGACGATCATCAGGCCATCCTGCGCGTGGATCATGGCGGCTGCCGCCGCGACCGGCTGGATCGTGCCGATTTCGTTATTGGCCAGCATCAGGGCCAGCACAGGACGACCATCCCGCCTGACATCCCAGCTTGCCAGACGCGTTTCCAGCCAGGCCAGATCGGCCAGCCCCGCCGGCGTCACCGGCAAGGTCTCGACCGGCAGGCCCGAGGCGCGCGCTGTTGCGGCGACGGCTTCATGTTCCAGCGCCGAGATGATCAGGCGCCGGGCTCCGCCCGCATCAATGGCGGAATGCAGGGCCAGATTGGTCGCTTCCGTGCCGCCGGAGGTAAAGATGACATCCTCGGCCCGGGCGCACAGCAAGCGGCCAATGACACGGCGCACATCCTCGACGGCGCGCGCGGCCTTCTGGCCATCGCGGTGCACGGAGGACGGATTGGCGGTCTGCGCCATCGCGTCCGCCATTGCCGCAATCACCTGCGGCCGGATCGTCGTGGAAGCATTATGATCGAGATAGAGGCGCATGATATTATTGAGCCGCCTCCTGGTTGAGGCCGGGATCCATCAACCGCTCCAGCCGCCCGATTGCCCCGCTCGCCGAACCCAGCAGGCGGCGCTCGGTGACGTCTTCCAGCGTGACTGAACTGAGGAAGAGGAAAATATGCCGACCCAGCTCGTCCCACAGATCATGGGTGACGCATCGGCGACCGTCAGCCAGACAGCCCTTGGCATTGGAACAACGCGTTGCGCGCAAGGGTTCATCGACCGCGGTGATGATGTCGGAAATGCGGATCTCGCCAGCATGACGGCTCAGACGATAGCCCCCGCCCGGCCCGCGCACACTGGACACGACCTCGGCCCGGCGCAGCTTGGCGAATAATTGTTCGAGATAGGACAAGGAGATGGATTGGCGCGAGGCGATCTCCGCCAGGGTCACCGGACCGCCACCGCTCGCCGCTGCAAGGTCGGCCATCGCCATGACGGCATAACGCCCCTTGGTGCTCAGCTTCATGCGTTTGCCTCCTTAAACACTCGCATCTCGCATACCGATCATGCTAAGACCCGCCCCTTCGGAAAGGGCGCGCGCTCATTGGTGGGCATGCGAGTCCAATATCCGAGTAGGTTAGTCAAGTATATGGCCCCGGTTTCGCACCGTTACAAGGCGCGAATTGCCGCATGGTCACGCGAAAATCAGTGGTACCACCCAGGAAGGCGAGACTGAATGCCTGACGTAATCATTCCCGGCCCGGCCGGCCGGCTGGAAGGGCGTTACAGCCCAAGCGAAGACCCGACGGCGCCGGTCGCGCTGATTCTCCACGCCCATCCGCTCGGCGGCGGGCATATGGAAAACCCGCTGGTGGAGATGATGTATGATTCATTCCGCAAGCGGAATTTCGCGACCCTGCGCTTCAATTTCCGCGGCGTCGGCCGCAGCCAGGGCAGCTATGACCAGGGTCTGGGCGAATTGTCCGACGCGGCCACCGTGCTCGACTGGGTGCAGGGCTATAACGCCACTGCGCGCTATTGCTGGGTTGCGGGCCACTCCTTTGGCGCCTGGGTCGGCATGCAGCTTTTGATGCGGCGTCCGGAGATTGCCGGCTTCGTCTCCGTCGCCCCGCCGACCAATATGTATGATTTCACCTTCCTGGCCCCCTGCCCGGCCTCCGGCATCATCGTCCATGGCGGCGCCGACAAGATTGTGCCGGCCGATGATGTCGAACGGGTGATGTCGAAAGTGCGCGTGCAAAAAGGGATCGAGATCAAACGCGATATCATCCCGGATGCCAACCACCTCTTCACCGAACACCTGCCCGAGCTTGAGCGGCGGATGAATACCTATCTCGACGAGCGCATCCCGCTTGTGGAGAAGGAACGCTCCGAACGCCAGATCACCGGCAAGCGCTGACAGGCGCTTTCGTGCAGACTGAAGATTGACGAAACCGCCAGCCTTCGGGCCGGCGGTTTTTTCATCGCCCGGTTCAGGATCGGGGGTGGGCGATCCTGCCGCCACAAGTCGGCCGCGACACGCCGGTTGTTGACGGAAGGCTGGTCGGCAGGCCAGCCGCAACCCGGGCAGCAAGCCAGGCAAAGGCCTCCGCCTCCAGCAAATCGCCGCGCCAGCCGACCCGCTCGACCGCCTCGGGCCGCACCCCCATCGCCTCGCCCATCATCCGCATCAGCACAGGATTATGCCGCCCGCCACCGGTCGCGAGAATCCGTCCCGGCTGGCCCAGCTGATCGATCGCGGCAGCGACGGTGCGGGCTGTGAAAGCCGTCAGGGTCGCCGCCCCATCAGCGTCACCAAGATGTTGGACCGGATCGAGCGAGAAGTCCCAACGATCAAGTGATTTGGGTGGAGTCTTGGCGAAGAACGGATGTTTCATCAGGGCCTTCAATGCTGCCGGGTCAATCTTGCCGCGAGCTGCCAGTTCGCCATTACTGTCATGGCTGGTCCCAAGCCGCTGCTGGCACCAGGCATCGATCAAACCATTGGCCGGCCCGGTATCGAAAGCGACCGGCTCGCTGTCCCTGGCCAGCCAGGTCACATTCGCGACGCCGCCCAGATTGACCACGGCCAGCGGCAATTCGAGCTGGTCCTGCGCCGCCAGCGCGGCATGGTAGAGTGTCGCCAGCGGCGCGCCCTGACCGCCGCCAGCGACGTCGTCGCTGCGAAAATCATAAACGACATCAATGCCGGTCCTGGCGGCCAGGGCCTCGCCATCGCCGATCTGGCGGGTCTTGCCCTTGTGCCGGCCCGCCGGGGCCCGGTGCAGGACGGTCTGTCCATGAAAACCGACCAGGGCGATATCGCGCGCCTCCAGACCGGACGCGCGGATAACGGCTGCGACCAGATCGCCATGGCTCGACGTCAACACGGCCTCGGCGTCCGAAAAATCGGGCTCTTCCCCCTCGAAATTCCAGGCCAGCGCCGCATCGACAGCCGCCTGAAGGATAGCGCGTTCGGACCCGGTATAGGCGTGCATGTCTCCGGCGCCGAATTCGGCAATCCGCTCGCCATCAGTGCGGATCAGGGCCGCGTCAACGCCGTCCAGCGACGTCCCGCTCATCAATCCGATCACGTATTTCATGCGCGGGCCCTCTTTTCTCGCATCCAATGTCGACCTAGAAGCCCATGTATCAGGAGAGACGTCATGAGCGAATACAAATCCGATCTGGTCAAGACGCTGGTCGAGCGCGGCTACCACTTCCAGTCCACCAATCTCGAAGGCCTTGATGAGGCCGCGATGAAAGGGATTGTCACCGGCTATATCGGTTTCGACGCGACCGGCGCGAGCCTGCATGTCGGATCACTCGTGCAGATCATGATGTTGCGCCGGATGCAACAGGCCGGCCACAAGCCGATCATCCTGATGGGCGGCGGCACCACCAAGATCGGCGACCCGTCCGGCAAGGACAAGACGCGCTCCATGCTGACCCACGACCAGATCCAGGCCAACAAGACCTCGATCCTGACCGCCTTCGATGCGCTGGTCAAAATCGGTGATGGCCCGACGGACGCCATCGTGGTCGATAATGACGAATGGCTGTCGCAATACGGCTATATCGAATTCCTGCGCATGTTCGGGCCGCATTTCACCATCAACCGCATGCTGACCTTCGATTCAGTCAAGCTGCGGCTTGACCGCGAGCAGCCGCTGACCTTCCTCGAATTCAACTACATGCTGCTGCAGGCGGTCGATTTCCTCGAACTCCTGCGCCGTCATGGCTGCACGCTGCAACTGGGCGGCGGCGACCAGTGGGGCAATATCATCAATGGCGTCGAGCTGTGCCGCCGCGTCGACCAGGCCGAAGTGTTCGGCTTTACCACACCGCTGATCACCACCGCCTCGGGCACGAAGATGGGCAAGACCGCCGAGGGCGCCGTCTGGCTCAATGCCGACCAGCTGAGTGCCTATGAGTACTGGCAGTTCTGGCGCAATGCCGAAGATGCCGATGTCGGCAAATTCCTGCGCCTGTTCACCGATGTTCCGATGGCCGAGATCGCAGCGCTGGAAGCGCTCGAAGGCGCAGACATCAATATCGCGAAAATCCGTCTCGCCAATGAGGCAACGAGTTTGATGCATGGCGCTGCAGCGGCCCGCGAAGCCGAGCAGACCGCACAACAGACCTTTGCCCAGGGCGGTGCCGGGGCCGGCCTGCCGACGGTTGAATTCGCGGGTCTGGAGGGGGGCGAGGTTTCGCTGGTGAGCCTGTTCGTCGAGGCCGGCCTGGCCGCCTCGAATGGCGAGGTCCGCCGTCATATCAAGGCCGGTGCGGCCAAGGTGAATGGCGAAACACTGACGGACCCGATGGCGATCGCGCGCGCTGACATGGTGCAGGACGGGGCCATCAAGCTGTCGATCGGCAAGAAACGTCACGCCCTCGCCAAGCCGGCCGCCGGCTAGGGCCTGTACTCAATAAGGGGATTCCCGGATCGTTGATTGCGTGATT
>TARA_R110000744_G_scaffold237897_1_pt1 | contig 15488 bp, 8 predicted proteins | sample TARA_R110000744 | Tara Oceans TARA_R110000744 (sample SAMEA4398083) | marine metagenome | biome: Polar Biome; feature: [DCM] deep chlorophyll maximum layer (ENVO:01000326); material: water (ENVO:00002006), including particulate matter (ENVO:01000060) such as... | depth 36 m | reverse complement strand
TACTATTTCTGGATTATCAAAACATTTAGATAAAGCATGTGCTAAGTGGAAAGATGATAATCTATCATGATTACCTGGAATGTAAACAATCTGTAATTCATCACAAAACTGTTTAATATAGTTAATACTCCATTGAAGAGCATCAAAAGCCTGTACATATGCTTCTGTGGCTGTCATACAGTTGTCTAGAGGCGTTCCTGCTGTAGTAGAACCATTCCATGTATCCATGTTGATTACATCTCCTCCTATGACATAATACATTTTTTCTAAATGGTGTGAACTTGATGCTCTTCCCATAAGATCTTTGATGGTTTTTTCAAAACACTCATCTATAGTATCATTCCCTTCTTTACCAAAGTGTATATCCTGTAATGACAAAACTCCAGCTGTTTTAATTTTGCCTGGAGTTTCTATTCTTTTAACTTCTTTATATGTTTTTGGTTTGAATCCTTTTAATAACTCAGCAACATTATCTACATCAATATCCTTAATTCTTGTAACCATTGCAGAAACACGCCAATGATCACCCATTTGTTTGTTCCAATAACTAGATAGTTTCCATTGAGTAGTATCTATATTTAATATATCAATTATTTCTTCTGGAGATTTTGGTTGAGTAGAACTCACTGTCTCCATCTTTGCTTGACCTTTTTCTAAATCATATTCATATGATGAAGATCCTTCATCTATTAGTTCTTTAGATTTTACATGATCTTTTAATGATTCATAATCATCTATTGTGATATTTAGTTTTTCTGCACAATATTCAGAATTCTTCTTCCATTTAAATGATGCTTTGATTTTTTCTAGTAATGAGTCCATATAAATTTTTTTGATTAATTAGTGCAAACATACAAAAAAAAAGTTAATAAAAAAAAGAGACCCAGTGTTAACCCTGAGTCTCTGACAATTAAGTTTTGGAAAACCAATAAACCATCACTTTCTTGTTTTATTATTAAGGTGTTGTACTATGATATATAAATGCAGATGTACATGCAGTACCTATACCTTTTATGCTAAACATATATGCCGTATTTGGTTGTAGACTTGATATAACATATGATGTTGATGTTGTTAATAAAGTTGGAGTAATATTTGTCCATCCTGCTGCAGCCAAAGTTTTAACTCTAACCTGTAGAGATGTTGCTGAATTACCTGTATTTAATGCATCCCATGTTATTTGTACACTTGTGCTTGTAGTTGTTCCCGCCTGAATATTTAATATTGCATTGTTTCCTGTAACACATGTTGGGTTAATTATATACTGAACTAGCTTTTGTAATGTAGCTGATAATCTTTCACCCTTCTCTATAGTGAAGCTTGATGTTGCTGATATTTCAAATTCAAGTTTATTATCACAATTTGCAACACAATACTCACAGTAAACTTCTTCACATTTTTCATGCGTTCCTTCTGTACAATTTGCACCTGTATAATTACATGGGGTGCTTAGAGAATGATCCCCACATCCACATGATAACTTATTGCAGTTAGTTTGTCCACATGATGAACAACATCCATTATTACTTTTATTAGCCATTTTTTTTTATTTTAATCTATTACCCACAGTTTTCTACAGGATCTGTCCAGAACGGTGCAACTAAGTTTCCATTTGGTCCACCAAGATACTGAGCTCTAAAAGTAGTTCCTGGGCATTGTGCATACCACATACCATTTGTAAGCTCATATGCTGCATCTGCAATAGGTTCACTATATGCTTTTACTGTTTTATCTAAACCATTACCAGTACTATTCCATAGATCAACACAATTTGTTGATGTAGCTGCATTTGTAGCTGCTGCCCCACATGTATTACCTGAAGCATAGAATGTTTTAATACTAACCATTCTTAAAAGTATACCGTTATCACCACTATCTGCTTGTAATTTTTCTACAGCAGTTCTTAAATCTTTTATTAATCTCCATGCGGCATTTAAACTTTCTCCAAGACTTGAAGGATTCTGTGGGATAGCAGGAGAAAATCCAACTCTATAATTTATTGGATTAGATAACGGTAGAGGATTACTTGGTTGTTGAGCAAGAGCTGCTAATACTGTTGACTCAGGACCAACAAAACCTTTTGTTCTACAATAATCAACTTCTATCTTATTTACTAGATTTGCAATTGGTTGACTTGTTGTATTTTTTGAATCTACACATGCAGATCGTAATACAGGATTAGGATCTCCTTGAGGAGTTTTTTCTATTTGTATTATCTTACTGTTTAATGATTGCACATTTGCAACCATTGAAGCTTGTTGCTGAGTTGATGAACAATGCTGAAGCATTAAATCAGTTACAATACTACTAAGAGTATCTGGAGTGTTTAAATTAACTCCACCACTTCCTACATAACATGAAGGAATAGGTAATGTACAGGCTATAGTATCACTACAATCCCATATTTTACCACCACTATCGGATCTACCTCCACTATTAATGTTATCAATTATTAATTGAATTAATTCAGTATTAGTTGTAGCTGGTCCCCCTGATAAAGTAGTCTGGTTAATTGTTGATAAATTTATTGCATCATGTCTACCGTCACCACCACCTTGTAGAATTACAAGTTGGTCACAGAGTCCTGCTATGACAGCACTAATACTATCTCCATTGCATATGTCTACACATGCTAAATCTGGACCTTGCCAAACAACACAGTTGGATGAAATAGGGTCACATGGGCCGTTCTTCTTATTTATAGGTAGCATATACTTATTTCTTTATATTATAATATACAAAACATTTATGTTTTATACAATTTTTTAGTTTATTATTATTTATATACATACTCCGCAGTTTAAAGTTGATTGACATTTATCACATGTAATTTGAGTACCACCTACTATAGGTAAACACATTTTTTCTTCACCGGATCCACATGATGAATCTTCTAGTACTCCAGCTATCTCATATGTATATCCATCTGGTCCAACTGCATGTTGATTAAAAATATCCCAAATTTCATTCCAATCCTTCCCACTAATATTAGGCTTATTAGGATCAGAACCATCCAGATTATCTGCAACTATTGCAATATCTCTAAAAGATTGGAAAGATGTATCTACATCTCCTACGGATACAAGACTTAGGGTAGTTGTGCCATTTGTAGGATGCCATTTATAAATCTGAACAGCTAAAATAATTTGAGGTCTAGCATATACATTAGCAGTCATGTTAGTAGCAGCATTATTTCCTATTGTGAATCCTCCTATACCTGAAGGATTTGTCCATCCTGTTTGTGAATAGAGTGAGTCCATTTCACCTTGATCTTGATTACAGGGATGGTTTCCGTTATTTGCAAACCAGAAGTAGAAACTATCAAAATTAGCATATGAAGAACCTATTGGTGCACGAGACCATGTGCCAAATGTAGACACTGTCCAAACAGAATTATAATTATCAAAATCACTCATTGTTTGAGGTCCAGTACCGTATCCATAATCTGGTACTTCATATGCAGTTGATAAATCAAATCTAGATGGGAAATCTAAAGGTGCTACAAGATTAGTAACAAACCCATCTGTGAAGGTAGGATTATTTATAGCAGTATTAACACATCCCCATAGCAATGTAGCAGGTCCCGTACAACAAGTGGTACATCCATATGAAATATCTCCCCATCCGTATGTTACACCCGCCCACGTATGTGAATAAAGACCATTATGTTCAAAAGTTTGATAACTTGATGAAGTTGCATCCATACAACCTATATATTCACAAGTACCATTATCAGCATTTGCTCCTACATAATGATTAAATGCATCTGGGTCTGTACATCCGTAAATTGGAGCAACACAAGAACCATCATTATAACATGCTCCTTCTTCATAATTATTAGCCATAGTTGTATCATCCATACAACCTGAACAGTAACAACAAGAACCATCATCAAATGTTGCATTAGGATCATAATTATATGCTGCAACACCACTTGGGTAACTAGGTTGTGATCCAGTTCCATATGTACCAGAACCACCATTTCCTATTTGATTTACAGGAGTTATACCGAGTACACAAGTTAACATTGGAATATTAGCTAGAGCATAATTTTGTCCAGCTCCATTCATTCCGTTCCACCATTCTTGTTCTGTTGTTGCTCCTTGAGCTCCAAAGTTAGCATGTTGCCCAACATATCCATTATCTATACATCCTCCTACTGCTGGTGGAGCTACAAATCCACAACAGGTTGTAATGTCAGCTTCACATAAGGCTAGTGTTGAATGATTACCCACTCCTTCAAGTATCTGTTGACACTCACAATCAGTATAACCTGAACATTCAGGTACATGAGATGTAAAATAAATCCAGTTTTCTCCAGTAGTTGGAGCATACATATCACCATTACCTCCATTTGCAATGTTAATAGTAGAGTGTATAGCATTTTCAGTATCTATATTAGCACCTCCACCACTACCTGGAATCATATGAATTTGAGTTCCTGAACAGGTTGCTTGAGGACCAGCTGATCCATTAATTCCATTATTATGCCAATCTCTATAGGCATCCCATGTAGGAAATACATAATTAGCTCCAAAATCAGCTATTTGTTGTGCAAAATAACAACTACCTGCTGCAGTTGGTCCATAAGGATTTTCAGTAGTATAACCTCCAATTGTACCTAAAGGTAAAGTTGTAGATAATGTATTATCAAGATTATATGCAGGACAAGAGTTATATAAGAAACTCATACTATTTGATGCACCTGAACTATCTACCATTGTGAGTTCTGAACCAGGTGCAATTGTATCACTACCACCTGAAGAATAGTAAACTGCTAAATCATGAAAGAAGGAAGAGCTATCACAATATCCTTGATTACATGTATTATCCATATAAAGACCTGTATTATTCCAATTTGATAATGTATATCCAGAGTTCGTAACTTGATCTATTCCCCAGTATGCATCAATACAACTATAGTAAAACACACATGAACCATCGTCACAATTAGCTGCTGCATCATAATTTCCAGCAGAAGAATTAGTACATCCATATCTACAACTCTGACAACAACTATCCCAACCAAGTGTTTGAGTATATCCAGGTTCATTTATATCTTGTTGATTGCAATCATATTCACATGAATTACAGAAGTTTATAGCACTTGAATCTGTACAACCTGCTTCACAACATGTATCTAAAAGAGTTGCATCAGGGTCATAGCAGAAATACTTGTAACCTTCAGGAGTTCCTGTATCAGTACCATCATTACTACATGGATATGAACAGTTTACACTAGCTTGATTAAGACCATTAACGTTAGGCCAATAACCTGCATCATTATTTAGACATCCGTATATATCTGGATCTTCATTAACTCTAACTATTATAGTAGATGAACATGATCTAGAATCCGTCACTATAAGAGTATATGTGCCTCCAGCAATACCTGTTAAATTTTGTGTTGTTGCACCATTACTCCATGCAAAAGTAAGAGGAATTGTTCCGTTGGTAACAGTTATAGTTATACTTCCATCACTAGCCCCTTGCGTACTAACATTAATATGAGTTTCAGTTAAAACAAGTAAAGGATCACAATACAAACAAGTACCATCATTTACTGTAGCCATTGGGTTATAGTTACTTGCATTAACATCAGTACACCCTTCAAAGACTTGTGTTGGGTAAACATATGTTTCACAACTAACACCTGTAGGTTCTGCACAGCATTGTGGTGGACAATCTTCTTGTACAATAATTTTTATATTTTGTTGTGAGCAGTTTCCTGTAGTATTAATACATAAACATAAGTTAAGAATATGATTAGTTTTAACTCCAGCATTTGGTATACTAAATGTTATTCTACCAAACTCATCAGTTTTACCCATAAAACCACCATCAAGATATATATCATAATCAGGTATAGCTACATTATTTTGATTCACAACATTAGCAATAATACATTCAGAACCATCACATACTAATCTATTAGGATCCCAATATCCTTCAAGTTCTTCTTTAAATATAGCAGCATCAAATGATCTTTCTCTTACATTAGCAATCCAACCATAGTTATCTAATCCTCCATATCCGCTTGTATGAGTAACTGGCTGATTAGGATTATTAGTATCCCAATATGGATTTCCTTCTTCAATTCTTTTTAAATCAACAATATCATTTTGTGGTCTGGTGCTTATTCCATATCTACCATCTTTAGGATTATTATTACCACTACTAACTCCTCCTAATACATGTAATGGGAAAGCTGTTTGAGAATTAGATGATGGTCCTGCTCCAATTGGTTTACAAGGATATATAACCATTGTTGCTTTATATTGTATTCCTCTAGCTAGGTGTTTATTATATTCTAAGATCCAAGTGTCATAATCAGCTTTCCAACAAGGTGTGATTGTAGCATCAGAACCATTTTGAGCTGAACCAGATCCATCTGTTGCCTCTTTCCATTCAGTTGTTCCATATAATACTGGACCTGGAGAAGCATGATACGGTTGTGCCATTCCACCTACGCAACCATCAACTATATTACCAGCAGCAGATTCATCAGCAAAGTTTACATTTAATATTTGACTCTTACTTAATTGAGGTGGAAAACCTAAATGTGTTAATGAACCATTAGTAACAGTTTCATCCATTGCTGCATACCAATCTCTGGAGGATGTGTTACCCCATCCTACTGCAGACCAAAATTTATTATTCACACTCATTTGACTACCTGAGTTTATAAGAGCTACTGCATCAGATGCAGAACCTGCACATGGACAAAGTCCGTGATCAATATCTGCAGCTCCTGGTGTACAACCTGTATTTACACCTCCACAAGATCCTGAATTATTCCACACTCCTGTAAGCATTGCTGTACCCCAATCTAACCACCTTTCTCCAAAAACTAAAGTATGGTATATATTTCCACCAAACGTAACATCCATTCCAGCAACCCAAGCTTCAATTGCTTGTCTTTGATTCTGTATTGCAGCTAAACCCATTGATGTGGTATCATAATTAAAATACATATCAATATCTACATCTGGTGTTAAACCACATTGAAAAGAAGTCCATATAGGTCTAAGTGTATCAAACCAATTGATTTCTCCTTTATTATCAAGAGGGTATGAATATTTATCTAAAACAGTTATTGTAGAACTTAAATATGCTGGTCGTTTACTATCTTCCCAGTCACATATTACTTTCTGATTTAAATGATCAGGTAAGTCAGAGCCACAATAGTTAGATAATCCGTATCTTTCTTTTCTATATTCTTTATATACATCACTTGCAAATGAACATTCAATATCTAATTTTTTAGTAGGATTTGAACCAAACTCTCTTGGTTGTCTCTTACATTGATTTAAGAATGAACACGTACTTGGAGTACTTTCAGTATTAGCTAGTGGATTATAGTTAACTGCAGTTGGATCAGTACATCCTATTACTGTGTAATCACAACAATGAGGACATTGTGTATTTGCTGCAGGATCATAGTTATTAGCATTTTGATCCATACACCCTGATACAATAGCTTCACAAGGTCCTGCGCAACAACATGTACTACAATAGTTGAATGCTGTTGCATCTAAACATCCTGTTAGATTACAACAAGACCCATCATCACAAGTAGCTAAAGCATCATAGTTACACATTGAATCATCTGTACAACCATATATACACGTACAAGTAGTACAATCTGCATTATATGTTTGTCCATATACCCAATCTACCATTAATGGTAAAGGAGATAATATTGTTCCGGTATTTGTAGCAGATGGTCCTGAATAAGTATAACATGTTTTTATTGATGGATCACCACTTACAATATTTATTGTTTGTCCTACAGATGGTGAGCCTACATTCTGATAAAACCATTCTTGAGATGCATAATCATTTTGAGAACCCGGTGCTGTAATACTAAGAATTGTTGCTGAACCACATAATGTCCAATCATGATATGTTGGTGTAAAACATGTACCATCATCACATGTTGCACAAGGAATATAATTACTATATAGATAACCTGTTGCACAAGGATATGGACATAATACTGCAGAAGACATGGGTACTGTAGTTGAATTACTACAAGTATATGATGCTGTAGAATCGTAACCATTTATATCAGGAAATCCACCAACTAATGTAGTGGGATCTGTACAACCATATACACAGTAAACACAAGAACCATCGTCTATAGTAGCATTTATATCATAGTTCGTTGCAAATGGATCAGTACATCCAGGAGTTTCACCACAAACTTGACATGTTGAAACATTAGAGATACCATCATATGGTGTATTAGTTAGAACTAAACCTGGAGCATGATTGGCTAGTATTGCGATTTGTTGTGATGCTTGAAAATGAGAAGGTGTATTAGAACTAATCCATGCAAGATAATCTGGATCAGTAGGGTCTATGTATTGATAACACGCTTCATAATCAGGTGTACCAGATGGATTAGGATCATTTGCCTGAGTGTAGTCTACATGTACAACATCACCATAATTTACGAATCCCCATTCAGCCTTAAGTGCTATACTATTTGCACAGGTAGCAGGTGTCATCCAACACACTGATGAATTTTGATTATCACATAGGTATCCATGCATGTATGTATTGCTGACACAATTTTTAATAACAAGAGGTTCACATTCTAAACAACTTCCATCATCACAAGTAGCAAGTGGATCAAAATTAAATGCAGTAGAATCTGTACATCCATATATACATGCACAACAATTAGATGAACCACTACCACTACCACTAGGTATAGTTGTTAAGGATTGACATTGTGCTTCATCTGAATAAGGACCATTAGAATCAGGTATACATACACAATTTGAAGAAGAAGCAACCATCCATTGTATATTTTGAGGTTGAAATTGTATTGCTGCTTTATTATTATCTGTTTCTTTATTTCCAGATTCTGATACAGTTGATATTACCCAGTTTGATACATCTGTATACCTTACTTCATTTTGCAGTGCTTCAGGTAAGCCATCTTTAGCTAATGCTGTAATAAATTTTCTCCATGTATTAAATGTCTTACCTGAAGTATTTACAAGTGTTCTTTCAAAACCAGTAGGTATTGTTAAAGCACCTGTTGGAATAATATGATAATATAATCCAGTTTCTACAGTACCCCCTGGTATACTTTCAGTTATAACTTTAGATCCACCATTAGTAAATTGACCTAAAACTTGGATCATGTTTGTTTTTACTTTATAATATGATTTAGTAAGATCCATATCCCAAAGAAGTGTACCATTAACATCAGTTTTACTACCAGAATAAGGACCTGTAATTTTATCCATAAAGTCAGTTGCAAAATTCCATTGATCAGGTGAAGAGATATATGAACTTGGTTGCTTACCACTTCCCCATCCTTGCCCACCATACTCATCATTTATATTTAAACCTAATCCACCTCTAAGTAGGAGATTTAAAGATGTATTTAAATATGCTAAACCAGACCAAACATAACCTGTATCATTTGTATGATTCCATGCAGAAGATGGTCTAGGATTAGCATCAGTAAATCTAATTCCAAACTTTTCATTCCAAGCAGAAATAGTTTTAGATTGTATTACAGTTGAATCTGTTTCAGGCCAACTTGAATTAAATGCAGGTATACCAGTATCACATGACCAATTATATGTACAACAATTTACTCCATCACAACATCCTGAAGCAGCAGCATCATAATTATTAGCGTCTGGATCATTACAACCATTATCACAATAACTACAACAATCATTCCAACCAGCAGCTTGAGTTCCTATACCATCTCCATTACAGTCACAAGTATCACTAGACCAAGGTCCTGCTACATAATTTAATGCTGATGGATCTGTGCAAATTTGGTTACAAGGAGCTGATGAAACGCAAGAGTCACAATCATCTGAAATATCTTGAAGTTGAGTTATATCACTAGGATCAACTCGTAGAAAGTTATCTGTACCAGCACCAACTCCTTCAATCCATCCTCCTGTATCATTTCCCATAAGTCCACCCAGACCAGTATATATCCAACAGTTATTAAATCCAGCAGCAGCAGGTACATTTATAGATAACACCATACCTGCCAACATCCAAGACTGATTACAAGAACTACAGTTAAAATTAGAAGCATCTACCTCATTATAAAATAAAGGACCTGAAACAGGGGCATTATTCATTTCATCCTGGGGATCTGTAGCCCAACTATTAATTATATTTATTATCTCACCTGTAGCACAATTCTCATATTGATGTGGATTGAAATTTGTTGCAGGTGTTACACATAACGCACAATCCGCAGGTATTTCTAATTGATTATTTACAACAGAAGGAGGGTAGTTCCACCAACTCCATGAATTATATCCAGTTCCATCTCCAGGATGATTAAAATCTGCAGTATTTGTAGATGTACCTTGATATTCCATACAATAGTAAGACCCAGGTGAACCTATGCTACGCATTCTCATTACTGTTCCTACTGGAACTTGTAAAGCAGATGCATATGGAGAACCAGGTAATTGTGTATAATAATTCATGAACTGCTCATTATTATCAGGAGTATTAGCTAATGTATTATTTCCAGAATTTGTGAGGTTTCCTGTAAAGTTATAATATGTTACCCCAGCCCAAGGTGGCATATTTGTTGATCCACAATATTTCCATTCATGATAATATTTACAACAATCCACATCTGAACCATTTACAACATTAACACAATCATTTAAACAACCAGAACAAAAATTTACAGCATTTGGATCTAGACATCCACAAGCAGTATCTCCATCTCCACACCCAGATCCAGCAGAAGGTGTTTTATATAGACAACAAGATTCATCTCCATAGCCACCTGTAGCATACTGACTTCCACTAGGTACATAATTAACATTATTACAATCTTTTTGTTCATCAGCGTAAATATAAAAATTATTAGATATATCAACAAAATAAGATGAAGTTGTTGTATCAAAATTAACTGCATTAGGATTACGACATGATTCTGATGGACCACATAGTGAGGTATTTGAACCAATATAAAATCCTCTTGTATATTGTGGTACTAGTTGCTGTTGATGAGTGACACCATCCATAAATATTGCAGGAATAGTTTGTGGATTATTTAATAATGTACCTTGATGTTCTAATAAATAACCTGGAGTTGCCATATTAGCTAATCCCTGATTAACCGTAGCTCCTGTTTCATTATAAACTGAACTACAACCGTTACAATTAGGATCTCCAAATGTTGGGGATATTACTCCTACTGGTATTACACCATAACTTGATTGAGAAATATACCATCCAGCTGGATTACCTGCACCACTATTATATGTTGCTTCATCAATAACTTCTACAATTTTCCATATAAATAGAGTATATTGGTTAAGTGCTGTCATTGCAGGAGTTTCATACATATAAGTAATGAATTGACCCTCTTCCCACATTTGTGGTTTTGCTGCAATTAAATTTAAATCAGTATTAACATAATCATTAGAATCAAAAAAAGCTGTAAATGAAGGATCAGAAGGTTGACCATTGCAATTGAATGCAAAATCCCGCCAAACTGTATTATCAATACCTGCTGTAGTTCCTGGGATAATAGATTCTCCTTGTGTAGGAGCTGAACCCGTTAGTTGCTTTATATCAAGTGAAAGTAATCTAGCAATAACTGCATATCCTGTTCCAGTATAAACTATATTACCAGCATTATCAAAGTATGTTTGATTTACACTATAAGGATTAACTATATCACTAAATGGACGAATTGGCATTATGTTACTTTTTATTTATAATATTGAGATCATAATCAGGTTTACATGTTTTATGCACCGTCTTACCATCTACTCCTGTTATTTTTTGGCATCCGCAGCTGAAAGCTCCATTACAATGCGCACAATTATTTACTATTGGTTTAGGGTTATCAGTCATTCTTTACATTATTGGTTTAACAAATATTACAATTAATCTTTTCTAATTTTCTTTTTGCATAATCATATAGCTCCATTCCTTTTGCAGGACTACCACAATACTCAACTTGTGATTTTGCTGCATCAATTAGAGTTCTAATATCATACATTTGTCTTAATACACCTTCTCTATCAGAGGAAGGACTACATTTATCAATATCTAATTTACATAACTTCTCATAGTATAGTTTCATTAGATTTGTTAATCTTAAGTGGTTATATTCAACATAGACTTTATCTCCAGGAGCCATACTGTATCTAATAATATATACACCGTCAGCTAATATGGTTCTTGATGTATTACATTGTGTTGTTTGAGTACCTAGGGAACATGCTGTTATTGATAAATCAAAGTTAGGTTTAACTTCAATTTGAGATGGAGCATTAAATCCTGGAGGAGTTATAGCTAGATCTCCACAATCTGTGCCTAGATTGTCTGAATACTCACTTGTGTCTTTTATTACTAGTATTTCAGTATTAGCTACATCTAGTACTTCAAGACTTAATATATGTTTACCTGCCATGTTGTTAGTTATTTATAGTGTTATATTACTATCTATTAATAATATACAAAAAAAGATAGATATATAAAACAAAAAAAGGGGAGAACTTAATGTCTCCCCCTTCTTTTTCTATGTTAGCTATATACTAAGTCTGTAACTAGCTTAAGCAAGTAGCAGATCCAACTCCTGAACCAGCATCATTTGTACATGCATATTCAAAATCAGTTCTTCCTATTCCTGCATAAGTACCAATTGCAGTCCAAATTGTATTAGTAGCTGCAACTAAAGCTGTATTTCCGCATGGTACTGCTAAAGCAACAACATACTGGTCATTATCAAATACTCCAGTTGGATTATTGAAACGAGGTACAGTGTGTTGAATGTAGAAGTACTTATATGTAGCTCTTCTACCTTTTCCTGTAGCATCAGTTACAACTGGGAACTCATCAGATAAAACGTCTCCACCTTCAATTTGTCTGAATCTTGCTGAATCTTTATTACCTTGATTCCATCCACCATCTTGTCTGTAACGTCCATCCATAATAACTTCTCTTAATACTTCTTCTCCTAAAGTTTCAGCTGGAGTTCTAGTAATCCAAGCAGGAAGCCCACTTGCAAAAGAAGTTCCGGCAGCTACATTTGGTGCAGAAGCAGGGCATGTAGATGCAGCATATGTTACACAAGTTTCAGCACAAGGGTTACCTTCTGCAGTTAATAAAGATACTCCTAAATCAAGAGTCTCATGTGAATAAGCATCTCTAGTATCAAATGAACAGTTGTTAAATACTGTTTCTGATGGACATAATGTAATTGTAATAGTAGCTCCACTAACTACAACAGTAACAAAATCTTTCATACCAGAAGCATCTCTTTCAATTGCTACTTTCCAAGCCGCTACTACATCAGCTCCTAAATAGTAACCATCAGCTGGACAACATCCAGTCATGTCTGCTACAAAGTAAGCATTTCTGTTTAAAGCTCTTAATACTTCTGCACCTTTAAGATCTAAACGAATTTGAGGATGACCTGTTTTATCACTAGTTGCTAAAATTACTGCATCTTCTGGATTACAGTCATAACAAGTATCTGGTACAGTCAATGTAATTGTTGGACAACATACATCTTGACAACAAGATACCCACATCTTAGTGATATACTGAGGTTTAATAATTTTAGATTTAATACTTTCAGAATATCCACCGTGAAGAGGGTTACCTCCTAATGTATCTACCTGATTATAGTTTCCTTGTACAATCATAAAATCTGTACCAGTTGGGATAGCTGCAGTATCTACTGCTGCATAATCACATACATCTACGATTGCTAACTCACCTGCAGTCAAGTCAACAGTCTTTGTTGTTTTTAACGCCCAGGACTTTGCAAGGAAAGTCTTTTTATAAGCGTGGTTAAAATAACTCATTTTTTCTCATGCCTGTTTTATCAGGACTTTTATTTATTAAAATGCACATCTTCGTGATGTACCCAGTTATAATATAAGACATTTCTAGGTTAAAACCTAATATCTTAATTATTTTTTTCTGCTGATTGTGAGCCTCTAATGGCTTGATTAACAGCATCTATATCTCCAGCTACAATTGCTACAGCTTCATCAATTATAACTTCTACAATATCATCTTTAAATTCAGGATTCACATCAACAACTGATACTGCTTCAGTATATGGATCCACACATCCAATTATCTCTATATTAACAGGTTTTCTGTAATACACAAGTGTTGGATTAATAATATTAAAATCTTTTTTAAATATCTTTATAGTATCTTGAGTTAGAGTACAATAGGTTTCCCCCCATTGAAAATCAGGTCTCTTTAAAGGATCCCTCATATACAGATCAATATTACTTTCTTCTGCTAAGTATACTGTCATTGATCTTGGATCTTTACAGCACTCATCAGTTGCATCTGTACTTACTCTTTTATATTCAAGATAATTTGTTGGCCAATTAGTAGATTGGAAAAAATCTGTAAACATATTACCTAACAATGTTTGTGTAGTAAGAAGGAGTTGAAGATCATCTATACGTCTTTTAGACATTTCATCTCCTTCTTTATACATATTGTTTCCATGTAATTGTCTTCTACACCATTCAAGTTGTGCTTTATTATAGGCCTCAACAATTTGCCAGCATTCTATATTATCATAGTCATTACTAGCTAACTTATTTAACCTTTGTCTAAACTTTATTTGAATCGTGCCTACATTCATAACTTATTATTCATTCCAAATTGGTTCAATCTTCTCTAGATAGTGTGTTAATGTTTCATCATTCTCAGGATTCTTCATAAACTCAAGAACTTCTAATGGTCTTTTACCCATCTTAACTCCCGCAAATTCATCATGAAAATATCCATCACTTTTTGCTTGTATAAAACCATGTGTAATAGAATCTTTAATCATTGCTCTTATTTTAAGATCAATCATCTCTGATCTTGAAGTAGTTAGGAAATGTTCAGCAGCTTTTTGCTTATTTCTTTCTCCAGCTTCTCCATTTATATATGCATCCATTTTTTCATAAACTATGTCTATTGGAGTACCTTTTGTAAATTGTGAACTATCTCCATGTATTACTTTTGCTATATATAATAATTTTGTAGTATCAGAATCATATAAGTTCTGTAATGATGCAAGAGCTCTATTTTTTAATTTAGAATCTTTAGTACGTGTATCAACACTGTCTCTTTCTCTGTCTAAGTAAAATCTTATTTTAGTTTCTCTTTTACACGTTTCCAAATCTTTAGCAATTATTGAAAATCCTCCAGCTTCAATTGCATAAATCTTTATCATATCATAAGGATCAACTGCTGGGTCAAGATATAATGGCTCATTACCAACTCTAATTGACATCTTATCCCAAAATTCTCCATTGTCTGGTCTTAATACTTCAACCTTAGACCAAAAATCTTTATCTTCTATATCCAGTACATTTGTTGCTAGTTCAGCTTCTAGTGAAGCAACAACTGTTCTAATTTCTTTTATTTTAGCAGCTTTTTCTGCTGGTGGTAATCTTTTTACAGCTGGATCAAATTCATTTAAACCAGTTATGTATCTTTTA
>TARA_R110000744_G_scaffold81021_6_pt1 | contig 15509 bp, 9 predicted proteins | sample TARA_R110000744 | Tara Oceans TARA_R110000744 (sample SAMEA4398083) | marine metagenome | biome: Polar Biome; feature: [DCM] deep chlorophyll maximum layer (ENVO:01000326); material: water (ENVO:00002006), including particulate matter (ENVO:01000060) such as... | depth 36 m | reverse complement strand
TCAGAGTCAGTTTGTAACTGGTTCTACAACCATACCTACATCATCTACTACATTAAAAGTTGGTAGTACAACATACCCAATATCTAATGTGATAAATAGTGGACTTGGTTATTTTGAATTATCCAGCCAAACGTACTTGAGTCAATCAACTGGTGTAATTAACTATAATACAATAACATCACAGGCTAATGTATTCGTAACAGCATCTAATAAAATTAATACAACTACGTATACACCATTCTCGTCATCAACGTCAATAGGTTTGATAGATAACTTCCAAGACCCAGCTTCGGGGCTTCTTATGCAAGATAACGATGTCCAATTCTCTATTACTGGGTCGGGACAACTTTTACCGAGTGTGTTTATAGACGAGCTGGTCAGAATAAAAGGAACATACATCCCATCACCGACTCGTGAAGTATTTTTTAATCCGAACACATCAATTGATGCTTCTATAGTCCCAGCGACTATCCAAGACATGAACAATGGTATTTATCGAGTTACACTCTTGGATGATAATGTGGTCAATCCAAATAAGGGATTTAATTATCAAGACGACTTCGATTTTGACATATTCGTAGATTCAGCATCGATATCAATAACACATGGAAATACAAACATAGTCAACAGACACACCGCATTAACGTGGACAGACGTAGACTATTCATCATTAGGTGGTGTAATCTCATTTGATGATGGTTCTGGTTTAAAAGAATGGCCGATATTAGAACGTGTTGATGGTACTACATTTAGAATTGATACATCATCAGTTCAAGCACCAAATACAAGTGGGTCTACCGTAACTACAACTACAAACTATTCGTCTTCGAATAATGTTACTTTATTAGTTACAACTAACAACCCAATCATATTGAGTACTACAACAAATACTACATATGTTAATCGTAAGAATGGGTATTGGGAATGTTCACCAACTGGTTCTACTATATTAAATGCTAGACTATCAAATATATACCAAGAACCAAAATACTTCTTTGCAAGTAAAACGGATGCTGAAACAATGACTCCAAACTCAACGTCATTTCATTATGCTAGAGTTCAAGATACAAGGTTACCATTGTCTATGGAAAATCTATATTACAATGGGTGTAGAATTACAAGTGATTCACTAACTACTGATTCATTAGATACGCCAGATGGTGGTCCTGTGGTTGAGATAACAAAAGTAGACCCTAACGTGATAGTTTATTCGGGACAAGAAAACGACCCAATCGGAACTACGCAGGGGCCAACGGCAGTTAGTGTAAGAAAGATGCCTGAAGCTAATTTAGTTTCGGTAGTTAAAGCTTCTGAAAAATTATTAAAATCAAGACCATCAGTTGGGTTAGAAAGAGCGACCTTGAAGCCGTTAACTTTCATTCCAAGAAACACTAAATCAAAATCACGATTACGAAGTAAAAGTATATTTAATAGACTATTACGTAGGTTTCGAGGTTAAATAAATATAAAACCATATTTATATATAATAAAAGGAAAAACAAAATGGGATTTTTAGACAATTCATCGGTAACAGTAGACGCCATCCTTACTAAAAAAGGTAGAGAGCTACTAGCACAGGGTAGAGATAAATTTCAAATCACTCAGTTCGCATTAGCGGATGATGAGGTTGATTATGAATTATGGAATCCTGCACATTCATTAGGTTCGGATTACTATGGTATTATTATTGAAAATATGCCTGTAATAGAAGCTATAACGGATGAGAACTATGCAATGCGGTATAAGTTGTTAACTTTACCAAAGTCCACAACAAGGTTACCTGTAATATCAGTATCCCCACCAACTATTACATTGGATGAGGGTGTTAAAAACACAATATTATCAGTAGTAACTACAAATGGTGGAAATACTAATTTGGGTTATACGGCAATTCTTTTAAACAAAGACGCTGGTAGTATTAGTGGTAACGCAGGTGTTCCTGGAAACATCACACCAATTATAAGTGTGGGTACATATAATACTAATCAATCTCAAGCAGTAGTTGGTAAGAACTCATTTACATTCCAATCGGCTGCTAACTTACCTAATGATACGGCAATTACAACTCGTATCTTAATTATTGGTAACGAAACTGGTGGTAGAAGTGAAATTGAAGTTACGGTTAATCCTGTAACAGACGTACAAACTAATGTTGTAGTTGTTAATAACTTTGTTGGTAACGCATAGATAACAATAAGACATAAATAATAGGATAATAAAATGGCAGAACAATCAATAGGTGGTAATAGTGGTGGAGGCGGAAACTCAGGCGGCGGAAACTCAGGAGGCGGAAGCTCAAGTGGTGGAAACTCAGGTCAATTCTTCGCCTCAAATCCTAGCAATACATCGGCTGGAAACTTTGCAGGTATTCAATCAGTACAACAAGCATCTGTAGCTGATATATCCGCTGTGGACATATCAAACGACAGTACCCCAACTATACCAGCTGGGGCATATGACTATGGTAGTGGTAAGACATTTACAGCATTCACAATAGAGGATGTAGTTGAGGGTAGTACACAAAGAGTAACTCGTGGTTTGTGGAGTGGTAATGTAGGTGAACTAACATCGTTTTGGACATCATCATATCAATCAAATACACAAAAAGAATATTACCATGAAATATACAATGGTAATCCCACAGACTCGACTAAGGAAGCTCAGTTTTCTATAACATATGGTCACTATGCAGGTAGTGGTTCATTAGGTGCAAACGAAGATTCGCCATCGAACGCGATGTATTCTCAGTTCCAACAGGTATTGTTACCATCAACTCAGAAGAAATTTTCATTTAATAGTATTGTTCAAGATGATGTTTATATAATCGCATTAAACAGAGCTCGTATAAAAGATAAATTAGACCCAGGAAATTGGGAATTGGTTCTTTCAGGCTCAAGTGGTGAAACTCTTAGATTAATTGACAATAGTGGTGACGCTAATCAGTTAGGTAATTCTAATATGAACAAATACAATGTAGTCTCTGGCTCATTGTTAAATGGTATAGAATCGGAAACTCCAGTATATGGAGAGGTTTATCCTCAGTTTGGTGTTGTTGTACTAAGTGCAGCTTTACTTGATACTTCAGCTTCATTAGGAACTGTTCGTACAACAAACACAGATGCTCAGAATCAATATAAATTATTTACAGCTATAAGTGGTGCTGCTTTTGAAAACTCAGCTAATGGGTTCCAAGCTAGAAGTGAAGAAGAAATAAAATCAACATTCTTCTTTGTTAGAGCTAAAAACGCTGAATATAATTTCTCAAATAACCCATCATATGTTACTGGTTCTACTGGTAAATTGTTACAACAAACTTTTGTTGGTGACCCTAAGTCATATATAACAAATGTTGGATTGTATAATAATGATAACGAACTTTTAGCAATTGCTAAGTTATCTAAACCTTTATTGAAATCATTTTCTAATGAGATTCTAATCAAAGTTAAACTTGACTTTTAAAAATGGTAACTAATGAGTATGATATTCAAACGAATATTCGAGGGTGGTGTTCAACGAAGCACCTTTAAGGCACACAAGCGATATGAGGTTACGAATGTAAATCACTCATCTTCGTTTGAGATATCCGTACTAAGAGGGTTATCAGATAACGGAACGTTAACGGAAGTATCAACATCAGTTTCTAACGCAATTGCCGTTGATACGTTCTTAACATCTTCTGGTGGTGTTACACGTGAACTTAATTCAATACCACAAAAGGTAGTTTGGAATTCTATTAATTCAACGTTTTTCAAAAGACGTAGTGATATTAGATTGTACCCAACAGCGTCAATAGTATCTATACCCCAAAATAAATTCGGAGATTCTATTAAGCCTGGGTCTGTATCATTAACTGATAATTCAAACTACCCATCAGCATCTATACACTTGTATGATAAAAAAGTAACTGATGAATATGGGTATCTGATAGCAAGTGAACAAACTGGTTCTACTTATATTAAATCTACTGATACGTTAGTTTATTTAGATTTTGAGTCCGACACATCAGATAAGTCTAATTTTGTAAATAGGGTTATCTAATGGCTACATTTAAAATAAATATTTCAGAAGCAAACAATCTTCTAGCCAATACCATAGTAAGGTCTACCACTAGTCAATTCGGTGGTCCAATGGTTACAAAGTCGATAACAAGTACTCAGGTTGGTGCAACAGTGTTTCTTACATTTTATATACACCCGAATGACGACTATGTAATAAACGATATAAGTGGAATAACATACACTGTAAATGGTGGAACTCCAGTTACACCAGCATCATCAACTGGCCCGTCTCAATTTTACGTTGATGGCGCTACAACCACATTAAGTGCTACATTGGTTAATGGGTTAATTAAAATCGATGGTATCCATCAGTTTGCGGTTTTGCAAAACCTTACTTTAAATTTAGCACTAAGTGGTACTGCTGCCGTTTCATTAGCACCTACGCCGCCAGGAACTGGGGTATTATCTTCAAACTCATCAATATCAACAAACCCAGCATTGGGTATCGGTAATTCTTATTTGTTTGAACATACACGTAGTATTCAAATCAAACATAAAAATCACTTTAATGTATTAAACAAAAATGACGATTGGGCTGTTTCATTTTGGGCAAATATACCACCATCACAATCATTAGCTGGTAGACAAATTCAAAGTTTAGTTCAGAAACGAAATGTTGAAACGTACATAGGAGATGATGGGTTAGAACACGTTCGTTCGAATGTAAGTGGTCAGTATCCATTTGATATCTCATTTTATACAGAACTACACCCCACAAGCCCAGGCCACATCTTTGTAAGAGCATCTGATGGTTCTAAAACATTAAACATTTCATCATCCGCTGCATATAACGATGGTACATCTCACCATTATGTTTTTAACAAATCTGGAAACGACTTATCACTTCACGTTGATGGGGTTAAAGATATTACATCTTCATATTCATTCTCAGGCACTGTTACAAACAATAACGATATTTTAATTGGTAGTCGTGATATTACTGATACAACTGGAAACTTTAGTGGGTCAATGTCACAATTTAGAATAAGTAGAAGTGCATTTAACGATTCACAAATCACATCATTAGCAGATAATTCCCCAAGTGGTTCTGCTTTACAACGTGAGGAAGTTGGGTATGTGTTTTATAAACAAGGTATGGTTATTACGTCAGACCCAAGATATAGATATCAAAACTTGTTTTTAGGTACTGGCAATTGGGATTATAGAAACCGTAATTACGAACTTAATTACCGCGCTACAAAAACTATAGAGGAAGTATCTACTCTTTGTGAAATTAAAAAGAATGAATACAACGTATCATCTAACGCATCATTAACAATTGATGGTACTGATACAGATAGTAGACTAATACCAATGGTAACTGGTTCTGATTTTAGACCATACATTACCCAAGTGGGATTGTATAATGATAATGGTGAACTTTTAGCATTAGCTAAATTAGGCGCTCCATTAAAAAAACGACAAGATGTTGATGTTACAATTAATGTTAGATTTGATTTAGATTAAAACAATATAAGTTATGGCAAAAAGTAATTGGAGTCACATCCAAAAGCAAAAAGGTCACAAGAGTGGCTTAGAAACTCAAATAGATGAACAACTTAAATCTAAAGGCATCGATGGTGAGTATGAACAATATGATGTATCATACACAATACCAGCAACTAATCATACTTACAAGCCCGACTTTAGATTACCTAATGGTATATTCATAGAGTCCAAGGGTTGGTTTCTTCCAGACGATAGAAAGAAACATTTATTGATTAAAGAGCAAAATCCTAATATGGATTTACGATTCGTATTACAATCCCCAAATGGTAAAATTTACAAAGGTTCTAAAACTACATACGCACAATGGTGTGAGAAGAATGGGTTCAAATGGGCTAAGAAAGAAATACCTCAAGATTGGCTTGATGAAAAACCTTCGTTAAATATCTTTGATTATTCAAAATAATGTTGTATATTAGTAGTCATGGAAGAAAGACTACTTGAATTATTAGAGTCCGTATTGGGAAGTTATAAGAAAACAAGTGGGGATAACTACGCATTTTATTCACCATTTGTTGACCATTACAAACCAAAGTTAGAGATTAATATACAAATTAATTCTAAAGGAAACAACCCATGGCATTGTTGGATTTCTGATGAAAAGGGTAGAAGTATCAAAACTCTATTCAGAAAACTACGTGTATCTAAATCCACATGGGATGAATACAATGCAATTTTTAGTAGAGTTAATCGGTATTCCGAAGACCAAACGAACACAATAGTAACTGAACGAGTAGAACTCCCACGTGAGTTTAAACCTCTATACAAAAAATCAGATTCATTTAAATACAAACACGCACTCAATTATTTAATAAGCCGTGGGTTACGTCCTGAAGACATTGTTAAATACAACATTGGTTATTGTGAGGAGGGTGAGTATAGAGATAAAATCATCATCCCATCCTATGATGATAGTGGTAAACTCAACTTTTTCGTAGGTAGGTCATTCTATCAAACTGAATATAAACATAAGAATCCAAAGGTATCTAAGGATATAGTTGGGTTTGATTTACTTATAAATTGGGATACACCATTAGTGTTATGTGAAGGAGCATTTGACGCAATATCAGTACGAAGAAACGCAATACCGCTATTTGGTAAAGCTATCCAATCTGAATTAGAAAAGAAAATAATTGGCAATTCCGTAAAAAAGTTGTATATTGTATTAGACTCCGATGCTATAAAGAATGCAATCGGACTTGCGAAGAAGTTTATGTCGTATGGAATTGAAACCCATTTAGTAGATATGGGTGACGAGGATGCCTCGGAAATGGGATACGATAGAATAAATAAAAAGATATACGATACACCACCACTTGACTTACGAAAATTGATGGAGTATCAACTATTCAAAGTATGAAAAAACTAAAAAAGATTAACATTGGTGTTAAGAAGGTAAATAAAATATACCACATTGCCGATGTACATATTAGAAACCTAAAAAGACATAAGGAGTATCGTGAGGTATTTTCTAATCTTTATGGGTACATTCTTACTACAATGGAGGAAAGTGACATCATTGTAATTGCTGGGGATATTGTCCATGCAAAAACTGATATGTCACCTGAGGTGGTTGACCTAACACAAGAATTCTTTACAAGATTATCAGACTTATTACCAACAATTGTAATTCCAGGTAATCATGATGCAAATCTAAATAATTCATCGAGGTTAGATGCGCTTACTCCAATTGTAAACGCATTGAAGTTACCACGACTTATCTATCTAAAAGAAAGTGGTGCTTGGGACATTGGTGGGATTACATTTGTACATCAATCTGTATGGGATAAGTCACCCGGCTTCCTACCTGCTGCTAACTATAGTGGTGATGTCAAGATTGCAATGTTCCATGGGCCAGTTGATAAAATTGAGACTGAACATGGGTTTGTAATAGAAAATAAAAACATCAACGTAGGAAACTTTGATGGGTACGATATGGTATTGTTAGGTGATATTCACAAACCAAATAACACAGTTCAGGGTATTGATACAATTAAATACCCAGGCTCATTAATTGTACAAAATCACGGAGAGGCTAAATACCCCACTCATGGGATATTGGTATGGGATGTTGAAACAGCTACAAGTAAATTTGTAAATATAACAAACGATTATGGTTATGTAACCATAGATATTGAGGATGGTGAGATTGTATCGAGTATACCAATTCCACAAAAGCCACGAATGAGAGTTCGTGTTAAAGATACAAAAGCATCTGACCTTAACAAGATTATTGCTGACCTAAAGAAGGGTCGTAATGTTCAAGAACTAACTATACAAAAAGTTATCACACGTAAGGGTGTTGGTGAACATGAGAAGATAGTTCTTCAGAATGTCCGTGACACAGCGTTCCAAAATAAATTAATTGAGGACCTACTGAATGAAACCGAACATCTCACCGAAGCCCAGCTTGAAGTTGTTAAAGCAATTAACACAGACATCAATGCAAAACTCGGAAGCCATAGAACTATTACAAACTCCACTTGGATACCAAAGGTTTTTGAATTCTCAAATATGTTCTCATATGGTCCTAATAATGTCATAGACTTCAGTCAGATGAAAGGAGCGTATGGAATCTTTGCTCCAAACGCTAGTGGTAAGTCAACTCTATGGGATGCCTTGTCATTTTGTATTTTTGATAAATGTTCAAGAACTTCAAAAGCTGAGGATGTAATGAACTACTCAAAGATGTCATTTGATTGTAAATTCACATTCGAATTGAATGGTGTCGAGTACACCATTGAGAGAACCGCTAAGAAGTCTCCTAAGAGAGGAACTGTTAAAGTTGAGACTAACTTCTATAGAACCATAAATGGTCAGTTAGAATCGCTTAATGGTGAACAGCGTAGGGAAACGAATCAAAATATTAGAGAGTACGTAGGTACGTATGATGATTTTGTACTTACGGCAATGTCAACTCAATCAAATAATAGTGGTTTCATTGAAAAATCACAAAAGGAACGTAAGGAACTTCTTGCACAATTCCTTGATATGGACGTGTTTGAAGGGTTGTATCAGATTGCTAGTGAGGAGATTAAAGAATTATCAGCTCTTTTAAAGAACTATAAGAACCAAGACCTACCATCACAACTCGCTGGTGCTCAAGATACTCTCACATCGATTACAGGTTCGTTGACTACTCTACAAGATAAGAAGATAAACTTAGAGACTAAGCGTGACAACACAAATACTAAGATTGAGTTTGAGGTGGGTAATCTTAAATCAGTTGAGGACTTGGGTGATGTTTCTGAATTAGAATCTGACTTAACTAATATAGTAGACCACGTTAGACGACAAAAGATTTCATGTGATTCTAATATATCTCAAATAAAAAATGTAAATACCCAAATAAAAGATATTACAACTAAGTTATCAAACTTCAATGAAGCTGAATTAATCGAGACTCAGCTAAAATATACACGTTTAGATAAGAAGTTTAATGATATAGGTGTTGAGTTAGACAAGTTAGAAGCTGAAATGATTCATACTAAAAAACATTTAGATGGTATCGGGTCACTAACGTTTGATGATAACTGTAGTCATTGTGTTAAAAATAAGAATACGCCATTTGCAAAACAAGCACAAACTCTTGAAGATGATTTAAAACGAATGGGTAATAATTACTCTAAGTTAGTATCCGATAGACTTGAGGTGATGGGGGAACGTGACAAATCTAACGTCACGGACAAACTAAATAAGTACCAAGACTTGGTATTAGATTCAAAAGAGCTACACCAAGAATTATCACAATACAAATCTGACTATGATGGTTGTTTGTTGTTAGTAGACAAAATGACTCTTGAGATGGAATCATTAAAAAACAAAGTTCAGAGAGCTAAAGACCAAGAGCACGCAGTAATTCATAATGTTAAAATACAAGAAAAGATAAAGTCTTTTAAAGAAACACGAGACCAATTTAGAGAAGACATTGATATGGTCACTACGGAGATTATGAATGTTAACTCTGATATAAAATTAGCTGAAAAAACTATTGAAATGGTCAACGACTCTATAGACAACCTACGTGCTATGGAAATTAAGTTTGATGGGTATGAGTATTATCTTAAATGTGTTAAACGTGATGGTATACCATATAATCTGATTTCAGAAGTATTACCCAAGTTGGAAATGGAGATTAATAATATATTATCACCAATCGTTGACTTCCAAATTATGTTAAATACCGATGGTAAGAATATCAATTCATATATTGCATATGGTACTGAAGAATTTTGGCCATTAGAACTAACAAGTGGTATGGAGAAATTCATTTCATCTATAGCAATTAGAACTGCTTTAATTAACGTATCCAATCTACCAAGACCAAATTTTATAGCAATTGACGAAGGATTTGGTTCATTAGACACGGATAACTTTAATTCTTTATATTTATTATTTGATTACCTAAAGACACAATTTGACTTTATCATCACAATATCGCATATTGACAAGACGCGAGACATGGTGGACCAGATAATAGATATCAATAAAGTTAGAGGGTTCTCGAAAGTATCATATTCATAAGAAACCGATGGAGTCCATTAATGGGATTAGAACTTAAAAGAAAATCAAAACAATACCTATACTATATTAGACCTACTATAGAGGATACCTCCGAGTCGTCTAATGAGTACTTTGGTATATCAGATTTTCCTAAATACCTTGGAGAGGGTAAGAATTCATTTAGAATTAAACCACAGCCAAACTCATTAAAACCCAATACAAAAATTGATGTTGAGGTTATTGATGCTAATGGTAATTCTGTGTATTGGGAAATACCCTCATATAAAGACAGTGATAACTCACGTGTTATATCCGTTTGGGTTTATGATATTGAAGATAAGAGATACAATACACCTGATGGTGAATGTGAAATAATCATTGTAGGTACACTACCCAATAATGGGTTGGTGAGGTGGTCACGTAAAACTGCTGTGATAAAGTCAAAGCAGGCTGTATCTGAGATTATATTTAATCCAAAAGAGTTACCAATTGTAAATGTATCTTCAAGCATTAGTACATTTACTGATAAGCCACAGACTGATGGTAAACTTACAAAAGTAGTAACTACGCCAACGATTCGGTATATTAAATCTACATTTAATGACACTGTGAGTGTAGAATCTTCAGTAGCAGCATTCAATGGTGAAATGGTAAATGGTAGTCTTGAGATGGATTTTACATCAACTACACTATTCCCAAGACTAAAGGGGAACCAGCCCCAACCAACCAATGTTACTTCAAGTATTATCCGTGTGGTGTCCGACAAGATATTACAATTAGAGACCCCCATCACTAAATCTGACACACGTAGTACCGATTCAATACACACATACGAGTATTCAGATGGTACATTACCAAGTACAATTAGGTATGTTTCAACTGGGTCCGATTTATCATCACAAAACCAAATAGCTATAGCTAATATAACATTAGAAAATGTAACTCCTATAGTTGGTAGAATCCAAGCGGTAGCTACTTCTATAAAATCAGCAGGTATACCTAATTCCGAATATCAATATTTGGCTAGAACTGCTGTAGCTAATACATCATCATTTACATATCAAGTTCCAATACCAACGGAGCAGTTAAAAGACCCTAAGACATTACGTATTGAGTACGTAAGTCAAAATGGTGAAACTTCTACAACTTCAACTATAATTGAAAATATAGTTTTCGATGGTGGTAACGTTTATATAGGTGGTGACCAATCTTTAATAACTGGTTCATTTAATATAGGTAATACAATTGGCCAGGGTATTGAGATGGCAGGGCATTCAAGTGGTTATCTTAAATCAGTTGGATACGATGGATTTACAAACGCATTAAACGGAAGTGGGCCTGGTGGCTTCCTTTTATTTAGTGGTAGTGGGAATTTAAACGTAGGTTCAGATACATACGATGGTGTAGGATTAGACCTTGTTGCAAACTCATCTTCATATTTTAGATACACAACCAATGGGGGTGGTAACCTTGATATTAGAACGGATTCATTCTTTATAGGAAACCCAAATACTCAATTTATAAGTGGTTCAAATTCCAACATAGAAATCAGTTCATCATTCTTTCACCTCAATCCAAAGGATAGTGAAGCTCTTATAGGTGGATTTGTAATTACACCAAATGCTATTAGCTCATCATTAGTTATAACGGACATTGGTACACCACTTGCTTTAAAATCAAATGGTGATATAACGGGTTCTAATGTTTTAATTAGACAACGTATAGGTACAACCACCTACACGTTACTTGACACACAGGCTGGTATTATAGATGCTAGAAATAATGGTAGACAGATAGTATCAGATGGTACTGAATATGTTAGAGCGGATGTAGACGATAATAGCACATATGTCATAGTATCTGAATATCCGATTACATTACTACCAAATGAAACTAAATTGGGTATATCATATTCTTTAAAAGGTATATCAGCTAACACGGTCGATAGCCGAATCATAGCTGGTGCCCGATTCTATATAGCTGGCGCGTTGACCGGTTCACATAATTACGATTCATTTGAGTCGAACTCACTTCTTTCGACTGGCGTTCAAAGCATATCCAACAGTCAACTCACGTCAAGTTTTGTATACTCTCCTGAATTTAGCGCTTACATAGTTGACATACCCGAACCACTACAGGGTAGATTTTGTAGAATACAAGTAGGATTAATAAATAACCATGTGGCGGGGACTGGTCCAGCTGGTACATCTACGAGAATAAAAAATATATCAATTGTAGCAACACGTGAATATGGTGCAGACTTTTCAAACCAAGCAATTTCGGTAAGTAATTTACCTCCAGCCACACCATAATCTAAACAAAATAAATAAGGATACTTATTAGTATGGGAAAATTAATAAACGAATGGGTAACGGAGTCAATCCTTACCGAAGACATTAAAAAAACAGTGGTAACTTATGTGGGAAGATTTCACCCATTCCACTCAGGCCATTATGCGACATACTCACACTTAGTAAAAAAGTTTGGGAAAGATAACGTATACATTGGTACATCAGATAAAGTAGAGTTACCAAAGTCACCATTCCGTTTTAAGGAGAAGGTTGATATTATGAGCACTATGTTTGGTATTCCAAAAAATAAGATTGTTCAAGTAAAAAACCCATATGGTCCAAAAGAAATCCTTGGTAAGTTTGACGAAGACACTACAGCATTCATTACAGTAGTTGGTGAAAAGGATAAATCACGTTTAGGTGGGAAGTATTTCCAACCATACAAAGGTGAACCAACTGAAGGGTATAGGGATAGAGGTTATGTTTATGTAGCCCCATCACAATCAAACCCATTAAGTGGGACTGCTGTTCGTAAGGGTATGTCAGACTCAGATGAAAAGAATCGTATTAAGTTCTTTAAGAAAGCATACCCTAAGTTCAATCAAAAGATTTTTGACTTAGTATCAGGTCGTTTAATAAAAGTAGAATCCGTAATGGAATCATTCTTACAAACATTTGATATTAAAGAAATGTTATCCGAAGCATCGTCACTACCAACAAGTGGTAAGGGGATTGTGGATGATGGGCCTGGTGCTTTTTATGGTAACATGAAAACTTTCAAAAAAGAAGCAGAAGATGTAACAACTGCACTTGGGTGGGAAATCGTATCATACCTAATGGATGATGATTCTATGGAGTCATTTGATACGTCATACCCTAATGGGCCTGGTAGGTATCCAGTATCATTCTTTCCAAGTGGTGACACTATGGATGGTCAATCCAAACGATATGGAAAAGATGTAACTGGTAGACCTGGTTATAGAAAGTGGGCTAAACACATTAAGAAAGTTGCTCTTCGTTTAGGTATGGAATTCGTTAAGTTTGCCGAACCAAAAGATATTGAAAATCTTACTCAAAATATTGGTACTGAAAAACAAAAAGATAAAGAATTAAAAAAGAAAGAACTCCATACTGAAGGTGTATTGAATGAAGCTAAAGTCGAAGTACAAGTAAAGAAAATAAACATATCATTCGAACTTTTCGATGGAACTAAGATTTCAGAAGATATTACATTAGCCATGTCCCCTAACAGCCAAGGTTTATTTGGGTTAGGAGATAACATTGAAAAATACTCAGGACTAACTCTAAAAGATGCTCAAGAATATAACGAGACCCCAGACGATGCTTACATCTACGGATTAGTTAATACTATGAACGATGGCCAAGATATATTTTTCTGGACTAATGGTACAAGATTAGTAGGGAACGTTAAAAAAATAGGGGCTCAAACAGCAGTAATAGAACAATTAGCTCATGAAGGTGTACATTTAACTAGAGCAATATTAGCTAAATCATTAATGGGAGATGGATTCCCAACTGAAGAGTGGCCTTCTATAGGAGAGCAGGATAATGATACAATAGAAGAAGAACAATTAACTACTGCATTAAGTTACGTGCTAGAACACATAACTCCATCATTTATAGAGATGGCTAAAAAATACATCTCAAAACCAAAAGATAAATCCCTAGCAGAAAATGTATTAAATGAAGGTGGTGCATACGGACACATGAATCACCCATTTGATGTTGACTTAGGATTAACTTTTAGTGATTTAAAAATAATAATTGACAAAGCATTAAATGGTAAGTTAGAATTTACAAGAGAAAAGACCGATGGTCAAGCACTAGCTATCTCTTGGAGAGCTGACCGAGGTTTAATTGCTGCAAGAAATAAATCTCATCTAAAAGATAGAGGGCTTAATGCACTGGATATAAAAGGTGTTTCAGATAAGTTTGCTAATAGAGGTGGATTGACCGATGCGTATAATTTCGCTATGAAAGATTTGGAGAATGCAATCAAAGGACTTTCAAAAGCACAAAGAGAAAAAGTCTTCAAGGATGGTTCTAAATTTATGAACATTGAAGTCATCTGGCCGGAGTCAGTAAACGTAATACCATACGGTCAACCCCTATTAGTCTTTCACGGAACAATGGAATATGATGAATCAGGTGTAGCTATCGGAGCAGACACATCCGATGGTAGAATATTAGCAGGTATGATTAAACAAGTAAATGCTGATGTTCAATCTAAATACACAATACAAGGTCCTCCAGTAGTAACCTTACCAAAAAACCAAGAGTTATCTAAAATGAAATCAAAGTTCTTTGGTCAACTATCTAAAATACAAAAAGAATTTAGTTTAAAGGATAGTGCGGGTGTTGCTGAGTATCACCAAAAGTGGTGGGAATCCTTCGTAGACAAAAACTCACCAACCACTCTTGACAATAAACAAAAAATGGGATTGGTTAAGAGATGGGCGTTCTATGACAAGGGATTACGTTTGGATAAAAAAGTATTTAGTGACGAGAAAACATTAGAATGGGCTAAGAAAATAGATAAACAAGACCATGCTAAAATTTCAAAAGAAAACATTCGTAAGTTTGAAGATATATTCTTAGGTGTGGGTTCTGAAGTGTTATCATTTATGTCTTCTGTTTTAACTGTAAACCCAGATAAAGCTATCCGTGATATGAAAAAACGTTTAGATAAAACTATTAAGGATGTACAAAATAGTGGAGACTCTAAAAAGATTAATAAATTAAAAATGGAATTGGAAAGATTAGCCGCAGTAGGTGGTAAAGATAAACTTGTACCAAATGAAGGTCTTGTGTTTTTATATAAAGGGCATACGATGAAACTAACAGGTACATTTGCATCTTTAAACCAGATACTTGGTTTAATGTATTTCTAATATACTTATAGTAGTAAAATTATACAAAAACGTTATGTCAAAGTTAAATAATATCAAAGCAGTCAAAGAAATGATTGCTGGGAATCATCGAACACAAACTAAGAATACAGTTTCGTTTGGTGAAGGTAAGGATTTCATCAAAAGAGAAGTTGGCCAACAATGGCTTGATGATGATGGTAACACTTGGGAACAAAAAAAAGGTTACAAAGTTAAACTTGGTAAACTTTCAGAGTTAAGAA
>TARA_R110000744_G_scaffold363266_1_pt1 | contig 15639 bp, 17 predicted proteins | sample TARA_R110000744 | Tara Oceans TARA_R110000744 (sample SAMEA4398083) | marine metagenome | biome: Polar Biome; feature: [DCM] deep chlorophyll maximum layer (ENVO:01000326); material: water (ENVO:00002006), including particulate matter (ENVO:01000060) such as... | depth 36 m | reverse complement strand
GCATTTAGTTTAGTGTTTGCCTAATTTAACATTATTCTTTTGAATTTAAGCAGTAAAATATCTTACCTACTTATATTCCTTTTAAAGTTAATCGCTTTATTATAGTTTTCGCTGCTACGCAGTCTAGTCAATGAATTATGTTGAATATTAATTTTTGGGTTTTACTTGAATTAGGTAATTGGAGTGTAATTAACTGTGCCTGTTACGGGTAACCGTAATAAACTTTCAAACAGACCATTTATTTTAGTATTTCTAATTAAACCTACGAAACCAATGAATCTGCTTAAAAAATCAACTGTACTTGTTTTTCTAATGTTTGCTGCCAATTATATCAACGCCCAATCTTCATGTGCAGAATTATTGGCAATGGTAAAATCTGAAGGTTACGGGTCTTCTTATTATAGTTATACTAACGATGCTATTTCTCAAGTTACTTTTTATGAGGTTGATGGCGATAATTACAATAGCTATTATTTTGCTGTCGTACGTTTTAAAAATTCATATACGGATTATATATACCAAGTAGGCTCAAGAACAAAAAGTAATTATGCCATGAATTATATGCAAAGCGCGGGTGAAGCTTTTTGGCAGTACATACAACCGTATAACGAAAACTTGAACTGTGCACCTAATTGAAACAAATATAAAATAGTAACACCGTGACCATTACCAGTTTTTACCTAAATTAAAAATGTTAGAGTTTTGTTTTCTCCTACTTTTTAAAGATGGTTTGATTATTTTGGTAGTTCTAAATACTCCCCCTTAATTAAATTTAAAATAATGCCAGAATGTATTACATGTGGTGAACCCACAAAATTCGACGGAGGACTATGTTACAAATGCTACAAAAAGGAAAATAAAAGTAAAGATGTAGCCGAGGAAGAAAAGCCTATATCCAAAACAAAGAAAATTAAAGCAGACGACTCGAAAAAAGTTAAAAAACCAAAAGAAAACCCATGGGTGTCTGGCGTAATTAAAGGCAGAATTGCTGAAACAATTGTTGAAGAGCTTTTTCGGTCATTAGGTTTTCAAGTTTTTAGCTATGGTATGGAAAATTCTATTCCTGGAATAACCGATCTTTTGAGAGGAGTAACTGGAGATGTAGAAAAAAATATTAGACAAATGCCAGATTTTGTCGTCTTTAAAGATAATATGGCACACTTTATTGAAGTAAAATATCGAGCAAATGGAAAATTAAAACTGAGCGATATTGAGAAATATGGAGATTATCCTTTTAAAAATGCCCTATTCGTTTTAATTACAAAAAAGCATATCAAATGTATATCTTATGCTGAATTAAAAGATGGTAAAGAAATAGGTGAAAAAGATCATAAATATCTTGGAAAAAGGGATGAATTTGACACTGATAGCGCATTGATTATCGAATACTGTAATTACGCAGTAAAATTCTTTGAAAACGTATAATTATTATATGACCGAACAAAAAGCACAACTAGAACAACAACTCTGGAACATTGCCAATACCCTACGTGGTAAAATGGATGCTGATGATTTTAGGGACTATATATTAGGTTTCATTTTTTACAAATACCTCAGTAAAAAAATGGAACTCTATGCCAATGAAATTTTACAACCAGACGGACTCACCTTTCAAGAAATTGAGGTGCATGCCATGGAAGCTGATTACCTAGCGGCTGTAAAAGATGCCGCTTTAGACAAGCTAGGTTACTTTTAGCACCATCTGAATTATTTAGCGAGCTTGCCCGTAGAGGTAATGCCGGTGGTAAAAGTAAGTTTATTTTGGGTGATCTTGCCAAAGTGCTTAACCATATTGAACAAAGCACCATGGGTACCGAAAGCGAAGACGATTTTGGTAACCTTTTTGAAGATTTAGATTTAACTAGTTCTAAACTGGGCAAATCCGAAAACGATAAAAACGAGCTGATTGTAAAAGTACTTACGCATTTAGATGAAATAGATTTTGACCTAGAAAATACGGAGAGTGATGTTTTGGGCGATGCCTACGAATATTTAATAGGGCAATTTGCCAGTGGTGCCGGTAAAAAGGCCGGTGAATTTTATACGCCACAACAAGTCTCTAGCATATTGGCGCAATTGGTTACAGTGGGCAAAGACAAGCTAAAATCTGTGTATGACCCTACGTGTGGCTCCGGTTCTTTGTTGCTACGTGTTGCCAAAGCGGTAAAAAATGTAAGTGCGTTTTACGGGCAAGAAATGAACCCTACCACGTACAACTTGTGCCGCATGAACATGATTATGCACGACGTGCATTACAAGAGTTTTGATATTAAAAATGAGGACACCCTAGAACGCCCGCAACATATAGATGAACGTTTTGAGGCTATTGTTGCCAACCCGCCCTTTTCTGCCAAGTGGAGCGCCAGCCCACTTTTTATGAGCGATGACCGATTTTCTAGCTACGGAAAATTGGCGCCTAGCAGCAAGGCAGATTTTGCCTTTGTACAACACATGGTACATCAGTTAGATGATAACGGTACTATGGCGGTGGTTTTGCCGCACGGGGTTTTGTTTAGAGGTGCTGCGGAAGGTCATATTCGTAAATACTTGATCAAAGACCGCAATTATTTAGATGCCGTTATTGGCTTACCGGCAAACATATTTTACGGAACCAGTATACCCACCTGTATTTTGGTATTGAAAAAAAACAGGTCACTGAGCGGAGCCGAAGTGTTGTTTATTGATGCCAGCCAACATTTTGAGAAGGTGAAGACGCAAAATGTATTGCGAAATGTAGACATTTCTAAAATTATTGATACCTATAAAAGCTATTCGAATGGCGACTTTGAGGAAGCAACACAAGAAAAATACAGCTACGTTGCTACCAAAGCAGAAATTGAAGAGAACGACTACAACTTAAATATACCTAGGTATGTAGATACGTTTGAGGAAGAAGAACCGGTAGATTTAGCGCAAGTTGCGCAGCAACTGAAAGAGGTTGCTGAGCGTAGCCGAAGCACCGATGCCACCATAAAGCAATTTTGCGATGAACTAGGTATAAACACCCCGTTTTAATGGCTGAAGATACCTCTACAAACGTCATTGCGAGCGAGGAACGAGCGAAGCAATCTGCCCAATCAAAAACGCTACCCCTAATACCAAAATTTCGTTTTAAGGAGTTTGATGGGGAGTGGATTAAAACTACTTTGGGAAAAGTTTTTACTTTTAAAAATGGATTAAATTCTGATAAAAATAAATATGGTTCGGGTATTAAATTCATTAATGTCCTTGATATTATAAATGACCAAGTAATTACGTATGATTCAATTATTGGTAAAGTAGAAGTAACCGCTCAAGAACTAAAAAAAAATGAGGTGATATATGGCGACATTCTATTTCAAAGAAGTTCTGAAACCAGAGAAGAAGTAGGTCAAGCCAATGTTTATACTGACAAAAATAACAGTGCTGTATTTGGAGGATTCGTAATAAGGGGTAGAAAAAAAATTGATTACAATCCTTACTTTATTAATTATCTTCTAAAAACATCTCCATCACGTAAAGAAATTACAACAAAAAGTGGAGGAAGCACAAGATATAATGTTGGTCAAGAAAGCTTAAGTCAAGTTTTTGTGACATTCCCCTCCCTCCCCGAACAACAAAAAATAGCTTCTTTTTTAATTACGGTAGATGAAAAAATACAGCAGCTCACCCAAAAGAAGTCCCTTTTAGAGCAATACAAAAAAGGGGTGATGCAACAACTGTTCTCTGGTAAGCTTAGGTTTAAAGATGAGAATGGTGAGGACTTTCCGGATTGGGAGGAGAAACGGTTGGGGGATTTGACCTATAAAGTTGGTAAGAAGTATAAAGAGAATATTCAATATCCCATTTATTCAATTAATAATCAAGAAGGCTTCAGACCTCAATCGGAACAGTTCGATGGTCTAGATAGTAATGATAGAGGTTATGATATTAGCTTATATAAAATCGTAGAATCAGAAACGTTCGCTTACAATCCTGCAAGAATAAATGTAGGGTCAATTGGATATAGTTATGACCTTAAAAAGGTAATTGTAAGTTCACTTTATGTTTGTTTTAAAACAACAGAAGAACTTGAAGACTTATTTCTTTTGGTTTATTTGGATACTTATAATTTTCACAAAGACATATTGAGGTATGAAGAAGGTGGAGTAAGACAATATTTATTCTATGAGAATTTTTCACACATCAAAGTTCCATTACCATCAATAAAAGAACAGCAAAAAATAGCCGATTATTTATCGGCAATAGATACTAAAATAGAAACCGTAAACCAGCAAATAGAAAAAACGCAAAGCTTTAAAAAAGGGTTGTTGCAGCAGATGTTCGTGTAACCGTCATTGCAAGGGCGTGTTTTAAACCGTCATTGCGAGGAGGCACTACGCGGCAATCTGCCTGTTGCGTGTTCCTAAGAGACAGATTGCCACGCTGCGCTCGCAATGACGAAACAAAGGAGCGCGCGCATTTTTAAAAAAATATCTTTAGCGCATACTTTTTTATATTTGCGCACGTTTTAGAATCAATTTGATGGCGCATGTTTTTAATTTAAAATCTTATATGCGCACGTAATTTTACAGTGACGCATGTTTTTTTGCGCTATCTTAGAGCTTAATCGTATTATTTTTAACACCATGGAAATTAAAATACCAACTATAAAAACATCTATATTTCAGGGTAAAACTACACCTGAAAAAGGAAAAATAGTGGGTTACGGTGCTATAATAGAGCGTTTACAGCTACCAATACCGTTTCCAAATACATTATCTCTTATAACCGAAAAGAGCAAAAAATATAGTGAAGGTGCTTGGAAAATGTATCCCGCCTCATATGCCCCAGAAGAAACCATATACAAACAGCTTGTTTTTGCTATTAAATATGAAGGTATCAACTTGCTATTTTTTAAATCTTTATTCAATACACTTTCAAAAAAAGAAATACAGACCATATTGCACATAGAACCAATGGGGCAATACAGCCGAAAAATATGGTTTCTATACGAGTGGTTGCAACAAGAGGAAATTGAAGTACAGGTAGATTTAAAAAAGCGCAAATATATTCCCCTACTAGACGCTAAAATGCAATACGCAGTAGTTGGTAAAAATGCTTCGCGACAAAAAATAATCAACAATCTACCGGGCAACATAGATTATTGTCCGCTAATATTCAAAACAGAAAAATTAGAAAAGCATATAAACGCCAATGTATCTGGTAAAAAAAATACATTTTTAAACACTATTCATAAAGACGTGCTACAGCGTGCATCATCCTTTTTAGTATTAAAAGATTCTAAAGCTTCTTTTTCTATAGAAGGTGAAAACCCAGGTAATAACAGAACAATGCGTTGGGGCAAGGCTATTGGTCAAGCAGGTCAAAAACCATTAAACGTAATAGAGCTAAACCGTTTACAACAGCTCATTATAGAAAATAGCAGGTTCGTACAAATGGGACTTAGAAAAGAAGGTGGTTTTGTTGGTGAACACGACAGAGTTACAGGCGAACCCTTGCCAGACCATATCTCTGCAAAGCAAGAAGATCTTAAACAACTTATTGAAGGGTTACTGACCACAAACGCCGTTTTGCAAGATGAAACCTATGATGCTGTTTTGGCTGCGGCAACCATAGCATTTGGCTTTGTTTTCATTCACCCCTTTGTAGATGGTAATGGGCGTTTGCATAGGTATATTATTCATCATGTTTTAGCAAAAAAGGGATTTACACAACAAGGGGTAATTTTTCCCGTATCGTCTTCTATCTTAGATCATATTGATGATTATAGAAATGTATTGGAATCGTATTCACACCCATTATTCGATTATATAGAATGGAAAGAAACAGAAGACCATAATATTGAGGTAACAAACACTACCATTGACTTTTATAGATACTTTGATGCTACACAGCAAGCGGAGTTTTTATACGATTGTGTAGAAGACACCTTAGATAGAGTCATACCAGAAGAGGTAAATTATTTACAAAACTATGATGCCTTTAAACACTATGTAGATAACCATTTTGAAATGCCCGATAAATTGGTTGCCATATTGGTTCGTTTTCTAGAACAGAATAACGGAGTACTATCTAAAAGAGCCCTAAAAAAAGAGTTTTTTGAATTAAAGGATGAAGAAGTAACAGCTATAGAAGCAAATTATAAACGTATCTTTTTGAACACCAAATGACGACACAACCAGAAGCGCTACTAGAATATCATCTAATTCAACAATTGGTTGACCTAGGTTATCAATCTGTAAAAATAACCGATGGTAAAGCATTAGTTTCTAACCTCAAAAGTCAGTTAGAAGCTTTCAATAACCAAACGTATTCGTCAAAAGAGTTTGATGCCATTCTTAATCATTTGGCAAAAGGCAATGTATTTGAAAAGGCTAAGACATTACGAGACCGTTTTAGCTTTACTAGAGAAAATGGCGATGTTTGCTATGTGCGGTTTTACGATTCTGAAAACTGGACAAACAACGTATTCCAAGTCACAAACCAAGTTACATTAGAAGGTTCTTATAAAAACAGGTATGATGTCACCTTATTGGTCAATGGTTTGCCTCTTGTACAAATAGAACTGAAACGTAGAGGTATTGAAATTAAAGAAGCTTTCAATCAAATAAACCGTTATCAATTACATTCATTTTGGAGCAATCATGGTTTGTTTCAATACGTGCAGTTATTCGTAATCAGCAATGGCGGTAACACCAAATATTTAGCGAACAACAAATTACAATCGGTTAAACAGACCTTCTTCTGGTCAGATAAACAAAATAAAAATGTAACCGAGCTTACTGAATTTGCCGCTCAATTCCTAAACCCAAACCACTTGGGTAAAATGATTGCAAAATATATCGTCATCAATGAAACGCATAAAATAATGATGGTATTACGTCCCTATCAATATTTTGCAACCGAAGCCATTATAAAGCAAGTACAGACCTCAACAGATAATGCCTATATATGGCATACCACAGGATCAGGTAAAACATTGACCTCTTTTAAGACAAGCCAAATATTAATGGACTTGCCAGAGGTGTACAAAGTAATTTTTGTAGTAGACCGCAAAGATTTAGATTACCAAACTATGAGAGAATTCAACGCCTTTAAAGAAGGTAGTGTAGACTCTACAAATAACACGACTAGTTTAGTAAATCAGTTCTTAGGAAAGTTTAAAGACAAAAAAGGCGTTCGTAAAGATTCTGATTTAATTATTACCACCATTCAAAAATTGAACAATGCCATAACGGGTCATAATAAAGCAAAATTAGATGCTCTAAAAAATGAACGGTTTGTCTTCATTTTCGATGAATGTCATCGTAGCCAGTTTGGCGATACGCACGCTAGAATCACGGAGTTTTTTACAAACAGTCAACTATTCGGATTTACAGGGACACCTATTTTTGCCGAAAACGCTTCTAAAAATGATTTAGGTAAACGCACCACAAAAGATTTATTCGGTACCTGCTTGCACAAGTATGTAATTACAGATGCTATCAGAGACGAGAATGTATTAAAGTTTGGCATAGAATACATAGGTAAATACAAAAACAAAAGTCAAACCTTTATAGATATTGAAGTAGAGGATATTGATAAAAAAGAGGTGTTAGATTCTGAAAAGCGTATTACCAAAATTGTAGATTATGTAATAGCGCATCATGACCAAAAGACCTTTAGTAAAGAGTACTCTGCCTTATTTGCCGTTAGTAGTATTGATAATGTAATTACCTATTATGACCTCTTTCAGAAGAAAAAAGAAGCTGGGGAACATAATTTACGTATTGCAACTATTTTCACTTATGGTGCAAATGAAGCAAATGAAGATGCACAAGATTATCTACCAGGTGATGAATTGGACTTGGCTGCAGAGCCATCTCTTGTTTATACTTCTAGCCATACTAGAGATAAATTAGAAAACTATATTGGGGATTATAACGCCATGTACAACACTAGTTTTACAACCAAGGACCAACAACAATTTGAAAACTATTTTAAGGATATTAGCAAGCGCTTAAAAGAAAGAGAGAAAATTACTTTCAATGATGAAAAAGACCGTTTGGATATTGTTCTCGTGGTCAACATGATGCTTACTGGTTTTGACGCTAAAAAGGTAAATACACTCTACGTTGACAAAAACCTAAAACAACATGGCTTAATACAGGCGTTTTCCCGTACGAACAGAATTTTAGGAGAGCAGAAAGTCGCAAGGAAATATTTTGTGCTTTCGTAACCTTAAAAAAGCTACAGATGATGCTATAACCTTATTTTCAAACAAAGAAGCTATCGAAGTGGTCACTATGCCAGACTATGAGTTAATAGCTGAGAAATTTGATGAAGCTTTAAAAACCTTACGAGAGATAACGCCAACTTACCAAAGTGTTAATGACTTAGTAACAGAAGAAGATGAAGCTGCTTTTGTACAAGCATTTAGAAGACTTTTAAGAAACATGAATGTCTTACAATCATATACAGATTTTAACTGGGATGATTTACCCATAAGCGAACAAGAATTCGCAGACTATCAAGGAAAATACAGAGACCTATATGATAAAGTAAAACGTGATAATCAAAAACAGAAAACATCCATTTTAGCAGAAATAGATTTTGAATTAGAACTAATTCATAGTGATAATATCAATGTTACTTATATAATTAAACTTCTTGCAAAATTAAAAGGGGCAACCAAATCTGAAGCTCAAGTACAGAAAAAAGCCATTATAGATTTGTTAGGTGGTGATACTATGCTACGTAGTAAACGAGAACTTATTGAAAAGTTTATTGAAGAGAACTTACCAAAAATTGATGATACGGACAATATACAAGATGAATTTGAAAGCTATTGGCAAGATCAAAAAGTTAACGCTTTAACTAAACTCTGTGAAGAAGAAAATCTCGACAAGCTTCAATTTAATGCATTAATTAACAGCTATATATACAGCGGAAAAGAACCAATTCGTGATGATATATTTAGGTGTTTAGACAACAGACCAAGTATTTTAAAAGCTCGTGAAATTGGGGAACGCATTCTTTTAAAAATGAAAGAATTTGTTGAGGTGTTTGTGAATGGGATGGTTGGGTGAAAAACCAATTCAATTAATATAATTATTTTTATACTGCTACTTATTATTTTATTAAATCTAGCCCTATAACTATCCCAGTCCATAATTTATCCTGATAAATCCAATTTTCTGCATTTCCAAAACCATGATCTAAACCAAATGCCAATCCAAGATTCAATTTATTAAAACTAAATACACCCGCAGTACCTATGCTATACCCCATAACAGTTTGGTTGACTAAAATATCTGGGGCAGTATTTTCAGGAGTAAGACCTACCGTTGTCAGTCCAGCAAATGGAGCTAAGGAAAATGTAATCTTATTTTTTTCATAACCAACCATACTACCATTTTTCCCATAAATTGGCCAAACTTTAGACAAATTCCACTGATATCCATATGCTATGCCTGCATTAAAATTTGTGGCAACCGTGCTAGGCATTTCACCTTTTTTGCCTCTAATTTTAAAAGGTATAGTTAAGGTTTGGAAAACCATTTTATTATCGCTATAAATTATTGGAACGGACTTTTTGAACTCGTTATCCTTTTCTGTTTCAATTTGATTCAGTAGGGGTTCTAAGCTAAGTTCTTTTAATTCGTCAGAGATTCTATCATTTAATGCTAAATCGTCAATTAAACCTGTTAAGCCAAGTTTAGTTTTATTTGCTGAAAATTTATTTTGATACGTATAAGCATCAAATAATTTTAATTTTCCAGAAGTATCATTAACCAAATCTGTCTTTGTTTTTATAGTATCAAGTACTTTAAAATCGCTTTTCAAACTACTAGGTTTCAACACAAGTTTATTTTCGTCAAGTTCCAACTTTACTATAGCGCCTTTCTTAGACTCATAGATAATAATATCATGTTCACGATTTTTAATAGCTTTTTTATCTTCAACTGTTTTATAAAGAATATTACCCTTATTTAATTTGACAAAATCCAATGTAGTTGTAGTGGCACAAGACCCAAATAGAAATATAGATAATAGTAGAATTGAATATTTCATGATATCTTTCCTTTTGGGGCTATTTGATAATTTGCTTCTTCTACTTCCGTATAAAAAATATTATTTTCAGGATTATATCCTACATTATCGTTCTCCAGTATATGTGAGAGAGCTATAAATCGGCTTAGTGAAATAGTTCCTGTATTTTTGACGCTATTTTCTCCTTGAAAACGAATCAATATTCTTCCGTATGGCTTTGGTGATTCTACTTGCAATATTTTTTTAAATCCAATTACTTTATACATAACTTATTGTTTTACATTTTTTTGTTAGTATGATAATTTCTAACTTTTTTTAATTTATTCTAAAACATGTTGATTTCTCTAGAATTAGACCTATAACATTTATTTATTATTACACCTCACCGGACTAGGAAACCATCTACATTTATTGTCTCTTGCTAGACTGCATACCCATAGATATCCTTCACTGGAACAAAAATCATCACCACAATTGCATTCATCTATTAAGCCTTCTTTTTCTAGCTCCTCTACCGATGCAGGAAATAGATCCATTTCTAACCCCTTTACCAACAATCTTTTTTTTTCTTCTTTCATTTTTAATTGCTTTTATTCCTTCTTAAACTTCAAAATTTGTGAAAGTTGTTTTAATATTCTATAAGCATTCAATCCAGCAACAAAGGAGATTACAACCAAAGCTTCTAATTCTATTGGTTTATCACTTTGCTCAAAAGCTGCTAAATAACCCTGTTTGACCGCCAATACAAAAATTACCGCTGCTATACCTCCCCATACTTGTTTCAATAGATATCCGAAACCCTCATAATATGATGGTAGCACAACTTCACTAGGTTTTGTAACTAGAGTATTTATTTCTCTTGCAAAACCTATTGACATTTGACATGTTCCACCCAATAGTCCCATAAAAAAAGTAATGGAAAAGGTTTTGAAACCCCCAATAAAAATTGTTGACCACCATTGATGGTAATAAATGACAATCGGCATAAAGATTCCTAAGAAAAAACCCAAGGAAAGAGCAAATGGCACTTGGAGATAATGATTACGTGATTGGAAATTCATTTCTTTTTAGTCTTAACGGGCTCTATTTTCAATTTCTCTTCTGATAGTTCTTTTACCTCGTATATTTTAAGACTTTCAAATTCATCTTCAATTGGCATTGCCATTGGAGTCAAGTCTATACTTTCTATAGAATAATCTTCCAAATCATACTTTTTTAATACCGAATCAATATCCGAAATCAGATTCTTTAAGTTTTCATCCATATCTTTCATAATCCCAAAATTAGGTTTTGATAACACCAAAAAACATCCCCATTTCTAGGTATTTTTCACCATAAACCATTACTAATAAGCCATTTGAAAACAAAAAATGGAGCCAGAGCCCCATTGAATCGTTAAAATTGGTAGTGTGCTATTAAACCATACCAGCGGATTTTTCACGCATATCCCTATCTATAGATTCGACAATAAAGTAGATGGCAATTAAAAAGAGCCCAAGCCATTCTGCCCAGAGTAAGGTGAAAGAGTTGTTTTCTTCGCCTACTACATACGACAACAAAAAGTGTATGCCCAAAGACAAAAGGGTCAATACTCCCAAAAAATCGCCTAATCTTTTTAAGGGGGTCTCTTTGGTCAATAGCATGGCCAAAGCACAGCCCACAAAGAAAATGATGGCGAAAGAATAATGTACTACCTTATAATCTACATGGTTAAAAAAGAGCACCCCAAAAAGGGCCAACCCAAAAATAATGTTGTAACCCTTGCCAAACCTACTCTCTACGGCTGCCAAATATTCATTTTTTTGTACACTCATATGCTGGGCGCCATTATAAATAAACAATGCCCCCGCCAAAGTCAATAGACTACCAAACCAATAACTGTCTCTTAGTTCCATAGTAGTGCAATCATCTGCCAAATAAAGTAGTAAGGGAGTGAAAATCAACACAACCGCAATAAAACGTTCTAATTTTGCAAAATGATTCACTTTTTCAAACATTTGTTGACTAGTTATTATCACTTCGCTTTTAATTTCTTCCATTTTCATAGGCCCTTGGTTTTTTGGTTTTAAAACTCATACTTCTTCTCCACCGCATACCTCAACAATTCCCCAGCACCGCTCAACCCCAGTTTACGAATCATGTTTTTACGGTGGGTATCTACCGTGCTTTTGCCAATAAAGAGTTCGTCGGCTATTTGGTGGCTGGTATGGCCTTGGGCAATTAATTGTAGAATCTCTCGCTCACGAGAAGACAGCACACTTTTAGAGCTGTTCTTTTCCGCATCGGGCAAATGAATTTTTTTATCATAATAGGTTTTGCCATCGGCAACGGTACGTATGGCTTCCAAGACTACATCTAAGCTGCTATTCTTTAAAATATAGCCTTGGGCCCCAGCTGCCAACATTTGTTTTACGGCATCATCTTGATCAAACATGGTAAAGGCAACAACTTTGGTATGGGGCAGTTCTTTTAAGATAATCTTGGTGGCTTCAATACCATCTAACTTGGGCATACGAATATCGCATAACACTACCTTAGGCTGCCGTAATCGTACCAGTTTCAATAGCTCCTCCCCATTATTCGCATGGCCAATAACCGTAATATCATCTTCATACTTTACATATGATTTTATGCCATCTATAAGGGCTTGGTGGTCTTCGGCTATGGCTACGGTGATCATACAGGTATATCAATTAAAATGGAGGTCCCTTTACCCAGCACACTATCCACGGTGAAATTACCCTCTAAATGTTCTATGCGTTTTTCAATATTGGTAAGTCCCATGCCAGTCTTTGTCTTGCCCACGGTACTACGGTCAAAACCTTTTCCGTTATCCTCTACTATAATGTTCAAATTATCTTCATGCTGAGTCAATTGAATATTCAGTTTGGTCGCCTCGGCATGCTTAATGGCATTGGCCACCAATTCTTGTACCGTTCGAAAAAGGCTTAGTTCCAAGGAGTTTTCCAAACGTTCTCCCATGCCAAAATCTTCTACGGTTACTTCAAGAGCATTAGCTTCTGTAATAACTTGAGCCATTTTTTTAATAGCAGGTAAAAGTCCTTGACTACTCATAACCCCAGAGTTTTTACTATGCGCCATACCCCTTACTTTTTGGTAGGCTTCTTCTAATAAGATTTGTGCATGCTGTAAAGCGGGGTCGCTATTTCTGTCTTTTACATTATCAAAATGAAGCTTGATGGTGGCCATTAAACTCCCTAAATCATCATGTAATTCATTGGCCACACGTTGGCGTTCTTTCTCTTGCCCAGTAATCATGGCATCAATCGTGACCAACTCTTGTTCTTTAAGCAGGTTGTCTACCCGTTCTTGTTTAAGCTGGGTTTCCTTTTCTGCCAACAAGCGTCTTTTAGTGGTGTTTTTTTGGAGCAAAATGGCAATGCCGGTGCCTAATATTAGAGCCGAAAGGGTCAATATTAAATAGTATTGATTGGTTTTACGTCTATTATCTAGTGATAATTTGTCTAGCTTTAATTTATCCGTTTCATTCTCCACAGAGAGTAATGCTGTTTCTAAAGAGTTGTTTTTTGCCCCCATTTTATATTCATTTTCTACGGAACGATTTAAATAAAAATAGGCCGAGTCGTAAGTTCCTTGCTCCTCCAAAATCCAAGAATTTAAACGATTGTAAAAAAAAGAATCCTTTAGGTTTTTTGAAGTTTTCTTATAGCGCTCTAAATAAATTTTTGCTTCGTCATACTTTTTTTCCTCTAACTTTAGACTGGCCATTTGCCAAAGGTTTGTACTGTGATAATCTTGCCAAAACAAAATGCCTGATGTTGCCGAATCTACCTTCTTAAAAAAGAATTCAGCTTTTTCAAAATCCCCAGAAAGTTTAAATTGAATTCCTTTTTCAAAATAATAGTAATTGAGATATGGATGATTTGGTGGTAAAAATGTTACCAAAGAATCCATTCTCTTACCAGAATTCACATAATCAAGATCTATTTTTAAATTATTATTGGCTTTAGATTTAAAAACGGTTTCAAATAGTAATATTCGAAAATCATCGGCGGCATCATCACTTAACTCTTTAAAATGGTCCAAATAAGGCACATATTGTTTGCTCCCAATAAATATTTCCGCCTTTATTAAATTCAAAATAGACGTTACTGCAAACTTAGAAAGTGGTCTATTGTCTTCTTTGTCAGCAATACCTTTTGCCTGTGAGAAGCTATTATAAGCTTGAAGAATCTTAGGTTGATCATGGTATTGATACAAATAACCATTTGTAATTAATTTTACTATTTCCAATTCTTTTGAGTCGCCAATAGACTTTTCTAAAATAGAAGAATTACTTTTTTTGTTTATCAAAACTTCAATTAACTCAAGTGTATGTTTCTTTAATTTAGAATCTTGAATTTTAGACGCGTTTAATTTTGCTTCCTCAAACCTTAAATTCCTAATAGAATTAAGTGTATTTGGAAAAACAGCATCCGTAGTATTTGAAACGGTCAAAAGAAAAACGAAAATAAAAGTAACAGCCTTATACAAAATTGGAATACGTGGTTTTACAACGGTCTTGTCTTGTTAGTTGCTCTTTATTATCAAGTCGATCCAACTCTTCAATTAAAGAACCATCGCGTTGATAAAACTCAGAATCAAAAATTCCCTCCCTTAAATGATCACTTTTACTCTTATTTGATAATTTTTGTAGTTCTCTTGTTACAATTAATCCTTTTAATTCGTCTATTGGTATATTATCGCATTTTACATTAAGTTGTCTCCGTTTTCCATGCCGACCTGCATTTGCCTTTAAGTATAGTGTTAATTTAGCCCCATTACCCTCTAGCTTAAATGCGCTTTTCGTTTCCTTTAGCATTCCAATATTGTAAAGACCTTTAAAATTAATAAGGGTCAAGGTCATACTTTTCAAAAAGCCCTTTTCTATGTTAAATTTTGCAGAAACCGCAAAGAAAGTCCCGTACAATTGGCTACAGTATATTAGTTGATTAGCCTTAGTATCAAGTTTGTTGATATTACATGTGATGTTGACGTTTTGCTCTTCTGTTGTTTCTTGATTGTTCATTATTCTAGCTTTTGGTTTGTTCAAATATGTAAAAAATGATGCTCTTTTAAAATCCCCATTACTAGGTATTTTTTAATGGATTCTCGCTTCTTTTCTTTGTGTAGCAATAAGAAGTTGGCCCATTAGAAGCGGCTTAATCATCATATTCGGGGGAACTATGGTATTACCAAACTGGTGGGCTTTTACAATTTAATATTTTATTAGGACATAACACAAAAGAAAACCCACTATTCATTTGACTTACAAGTACTTGCTAGTTTCTGTTGGATCTTAATAAACTACAAAACCTTAAGTCTTAATAACGCTTGTTCAATTATAAAGTGTGGTTTTTAATCCGACCCTCCATCATATATAATATTAAATAACTTTATAGGCATCTCAAATATATATCCTGTTTAAATTTATCCATCACATCTAACGAATGATTTCGAAAATTATTTACCACGTTGACCTATATGTACTAGTTGTTCAATATTTTATTCTTTATTCAAATCTTAAAATTTATCCGCATCTCTACACACCAATAAACAACTTTGTGAGATACCTTAATTCCCTGTTAAACTTTAAAACAACAG
>TARA_R110000744_G_scaffold136868_1_pt1 | contig 15711 bp, 19 predicted proteins | sample TARA_R110000744 | Tara Oceans TARA_R110000744 (sample SAMEA4398083) | marine metagenome | biome: Polar Biome; feature: [DCM] deep chlorophyll maximum layer (ENVO:01000326); material: water (ENVO:00002006), including particulate matter (ENVO:01000060) such as... | depth 36 m | reverse complement strand
ACAGTTATTAATCATATGTTCCCAATTACCTCTTAAAAGTTCTTGAGAATCTTCAACTATTTCTATATTAATATGCTTAAGCTCTGTAGTAAATTTACTATTTAAAAAATCTAAATACTTAGAAAATAAATCAGGAAACTTTCTTTTCATTACCGCATCAATATACACATAATATTTAGTGTTACCTAGATTCAATTTTTCATGAGATGATTTTATAGTCTTAATTATCATCTCATTTTCGATGTAGGGTTTAGTAGCTGCATCTATTATATGAGTAGCTACCATAACTGATATGTTTTTCTCTATCATTCTATTCCTAATGTGTTAAGTACTTCCTTCCAACTACCTTTAAAAAGTACATAATTTACGTTATTTTCATTTAAGGCAGTAATTGTATCCGTATAAAGAACCTTATATGGTGGTTCATGCTCATGTTTTTTTGATAAGTCGTCTATAAATAAACAGTCTTTTTCTACTACATATTTTAATTTATCTATAGACCTCTCTACTACTATTAATTTATAATATACGAAATTATTTTCATATAACCAAGCTTTAGTAATTTTAGTTGCATTTTCAAATCCTCTAGCTGTTAAGAAAACTATCTTATATACTTTAGAAAGTTTCTCTAATGCTTTGTGAGCTCCTTCTAAGGGTTTATCTTTCATCACCTCTTCCTCTGAGAATGCTCTACTCCAATTACATATACCTTCTGATGTGTTCCTTTTAATTCTTTTCCAGTGATCGTTAATTGTGCTATCTATATCACAGTAAAGTGTTGGTTTGACTAACATACCTTCAAGTCGTTAATAAAGTTATCATAATCTTTTTGTTCTGCTGAATATGTAAATATCTGGTAGTATTCGGATGTTGAATTAATACCGTAGAGTTGATACTTAGTAGCTATAAAATCCGGTATACATTTTTTACTTACAGTTATAACTGGGCATATATTTTCTCCTATTACGTTTTCGCTTCCTACTTCGTTAACGATGCGGCAACTGTTTTGCACAATCTTATTTCTAATCTCTTCTAAATCAAAATTAGACAAGACTTTTTTAAGGTGTTGAAATAAATGTGTTGGAGCAGTCGTTGGTAGTTGTTGTTTTTTAGCATACTGCAAATACATCCCTAAATTTAAATAGGAAAAGTCTTCTATATATTCTATTAAGTCTATATAGTCTCTGTGTATACCTATAATAGAAAGTCCAGGAAAAGAGCCGAGTATCTTATTAGCACAAGTTATAAAAATTTTAGTATTGTTAGGAAGGTCATAAAAAGGAAAAGAACTAATAGCGTCTACTATACACCCTTCTCTATTAAATGTAGTGCTATTAGAAGTTTCTAATTGACAAAACATGTCTACTGACTCTGGCCCGTAGCTTACATATTGATTTGTTAACTCTTGCCATCTACTTTTAAACTTACCTTCATTACCTATTAAGTTAACTATAGGAGTAACAGATCTTATTACAGCTTCTATTCCAACAGTTCCACTTCCTGGTATGTATAGCAGTGTATATTCCTCTAAGTTAAACGTGCTTTTAAACAACGTATCTACTTCTTTATATAAAGTAAAAAACTTATTATCCCTATGGGAATAACTTACCTTCAGGCTATCTTTAATATGAGTGTTAGGTCCGAACATCTAAACTTGCTTTTAAGTTTTTATAAACTAAATTAAAATGGTTATTCTTATCCAACCAGTTATTATAATATCTAGGGAATAACTTAATAAGTTCAGCTTCGTTTTCTACTAGGTAATTTACTAACGTTTTATCATATGGATTATAGAAAGGAGGTCTATAACTTCCCATACCGTTAGGATATCCTGATGCGTATGTTGGCTGGACTTCTAAGAAACATAACTTATCGTTATCAAAATCGTAAATAGCATCTACACCTTGATGGTTAAGTTCCAACGAATGTACTGCTTCTACTATCTCTTTAGAGAACCTAGTCATTAAGTTCTCGCAAAAGGTATTATAATATACAAAGTTTTCTATATTCTCTTTTTTAAACTTTCCGGCTGTGATTGCAAGCCAGTCATTTTGGTCTACTACTCTCCCGTATCCTGATATGACTTTATCCCCGGCTACGTGTATCCTAAACGATGAGTTAACTTTTCGTTCTTTATCTACAGAGTTAATTAACTTTACGCAAATACGTTTAGTACCTATTCTGCTATTAGTAGAAGTATATGAAGAAAAATCTTTATCTAAATTTTCTAGTGCTTCTTTAAGTTCGTCCTCTTTCCTAATTAAGTAAGTATGTTTACCTGATACGCTATTATTTAATCTAATTAAGAATGGGTATTCAATATTATTTTCTTCCTGTTTAACATAGAAGTTAGAAGAGTCTTCAAAATAAAAGAAATCAGGGCAATACACTCCTGCTTCTTTCCATTTTTTAAAAGTTTCTTCTTTACTTTGTACATACTTAAATCCAGGAGCTGAATTAGTAATGTAAGGAATGTTACCTATTTTTTCGTTTTGGTATAACATTCCTTTAAATTCTTTTTCTGTCAGCAATTCAGGGTCTGGGTACCATCTGATGTATTCTACGGTATCTTTATATTTCTCAAAAGCTTTTAAGACACTAACTCCATCTTCTCCATTAACATCCAATACTGGTCCAAAATGTTTTTCTAAATTTTCTTTTTCAAATATTCTCCAGTTCTTATTAGATCTATTTGGAGACCTATTCGCAGATATTACTTTGTATTCCATATTCTATATTTTAAAGTATCTTCTAAGTTTTTGTGTAGTGCCTTACTTTTATAATGTATTAAAAAGCTATCCTCTTTAAGTAGTTCCGATGATATTACGTTCACTAAAGTTTCAGGTAGCTCTTTTATTTCTAATGAATCCTTAAATTCTTTAACTGCTTTTACTAGAGATGGACTTTCCATTGCTTTATTTCCTATAGCTTTATTAGTCAAATCTCTCCAATACTTCACAAACTCTCTGCATCTAGTTGGGTTTATTATAAAGAAGTAAGAACCTATATATGCTATATTATGATTCTTTCTATAACATACTTGAAGGTCTCCTCCTATATTTATCAATTCCTTTAAGTCCCTAAGTACTTTCATATCAGCATCTAACATTAGAAGAGGATGATCAATATTAAGAAGAGTATCATAAAGTGTTACAGTTTTAGATTTGACATTTTTTCTCCAATCTTCTCCCCAAATGCCTCCGTTAAAATTTGTCTGTAAGTCTGTTTCAATGAATACTACCGTTTCTAGTTTATTAGCTAGGTACTCTCTCTGTTCTGGGGTTAGCCCTGTATCTACTACTATAAAGTTATTAATTTTAGATACATCACATACTTCTGTAACTGAGTCTATTAATATTTTAAGGAATGGGAAGTAGCCTCTATCGCACGTTGTTATTATACTATATTCCATACGTCTTTCCAAGTAAATGATTTATAATTAGGGTTAAAAATATTGTAACAATTCTGTTCACACATTTTATTAGCTTTACTGTACCACTCGTTGCTTCTGCGTTTCTGATTCATGCTTCCATCTTCCCGTTCTCCTTTTATATACATGCGTTTTTTAGTATGATTTCTATTATGAACTACAAGTATGTTCTTTATAATATACTGAGGAATATTCCCAAGAACTTTGTTTGTCATCAACATAAATGCTGTATCTTCATGAACGAAAAATACTGATTTTGGTATGTTTACTCCTGCTTTTATTACCTCTGATGAAATTACTAATCCGCAACCATTGAATTTATGGCTTGGTGATACAATAACTCCTAAGTCGTCGTACTTATCATTAATGTTATTCATTTCATCAGCAGTCATAGTATACTTAAGAGACCACCAATTATCATAGTCGTTTTCTATAAACGGCTTATCAGTAAACTCTGGATGCTCTAGAACTTCCCAGGACTTGTCCCACATTTTACAAATGCTAAACGTTGCTAAGTATTTAGGTGTCTCTACATTCTGATGTAGTATATTTAATGAGGTAAACATTTGTTTTGGAACTAACATATCGGTTTCGCCCCATATAAGTAAATCGACTTTTTCACAATACTTATCGTTGAACTCTCTCCTATAGTCCGCTATTGTAACTAAGTCGCTAGTTATTCTATAATCTATCCTGTAGCCTTGTAACTGGTACTTATTAGAAAGTTCTAGATATCTTGCCATTATGTCAGTTAACATACTAGTTTCGTCCGAAATTTTTTCTAAGTCCTGGTTAACTACTAGGCAAATATCTATTATTATATCATCTTTATTATTCCCTACTGCCTGAATTAAAGTGTCAAGGTATTCTTTATATATTTCTATTTCGTACCACTGAACTAAGCATCCTATTGCGAAAGAAGTTTGCTTCATAATTCTATTCTTTTAATTCCTTCGTATCCTGGATTTGTATCTGATACTATCTCCCAGTCGATACCTTGTTCTTTTAGCCAATAGTATATCCCTTTAGTTGCTTTAGCAACTGATATAATTTCTCTTGGTCTCATTTTAGTCTTCTGATATACTATGTTATTATGTTCTTCTCCGTAAAAATGATCTTGAAATACTGCAGGCTGGGTATGTAACTCTGGTCCGGTTTGCACTTTAAAAGTAGATAAATCACCAATATCCCATCCGACAGTTACTATTTTGCTGCACCCTAAGTATATAGCTAAGGGTATTGCTAGTTCATACATAATACCTGGCCCCCAAGGTTGATTAAAGCTATACTCTGGGTTGTCTAGTTTCATTGTATCCCAATCTTCCTTCTCTGCAAGGGAGTATAGCATTTTATTAGGACCTTGTTCTCCTCCACCTGTTGCAGGGTTGTTTCTAAAAATAGGGATGAATAGGTCATGAGCAATATTATTTTCGAATATCATCTGCGGATGAAATTGCTCGAAAAGGGCCCATGTTATTATTGATTTGTTACCACTCCAGTCATAAGGAGAAAAATTGCAAAAGTTAAGTAGGTGGAAGTCGCTAACTTCTTTTAAAAAACTGTAAGACTGTTTAATTGGCATACAGAGCTTATCCGACATAAATTCTTTAAGGTATTCTTTAGAGTACTTATTAAGAGAAGGTCCACCTGCTACAATATATGCCGTTTCACCTTTATATTGATCTTTGAGTACTTGTAACCTTTCTAAAGAATCTTCAAAGGTATTAACTTCTGCTTTTAACTTAGCTGTTTGTAATTTCATTAAATTGATTTAAAGTGTCTTTCCAAGAAGTAAACCTTATACCCCTATCGTCAATATAGCAGATAGCTCTTGGTTTCTCACAGGTTATTTCTTTAATATACGAACTTATTTTATATTTTCCTAACCACTCCCATATTAATTCTTCTCCAGTTTTGCCATTTACAAGTGGTCTATCTGGTTTTACTTTAGCTGTAAATAGAACTATCTCATATCCTTTGTCTTTAAACCATTTTATAGCATCTAAAGACCCTTCAATAGGAGAATCGTATACAGTTCCATCATAGAATCCTTTTGAATTGCCATGAACAACTCCATCAAAATCTATTGCAACTTGAAATTTATTTTCAAAGGATTGCAGTTTATCGTAATCTTTTATTTTCATAATTAGTAAATACAGGTTTAGAATTATCTCTACTTGAATAAGCTCCATAAATAAATTTACGGGGTTCGAGAGTGTTGGATTGCCTTGAAACTGAATGCAAGGAATTAGGAGAAGATAGGAAAAAGACAGCTCTATTTTTTTTAGCTTCTATTATATCATGTACTTTGGTGTCTAACCCATTATAAACATCTCTATACTTAGCTTGAGGAGGATAGTATGTACTAATACCGTCACTAGAATGAATTAGAAAATCTCCGCCATTCCAGCCCTTATCGTTAAAAAATATTAAAAAATTTACAAAACGTTTTTTTGAGTCAGTATGGATTTCTCTCACATACCCGTCGTTTGCTTCAGACCAGTCTATATGAGTATACATTTTATTATTACTAATAGTATCTTGTTCAGCTAAAGTACATCCCCATTGTTTCATAGAAGGTTCGAAACTTCCTTTAAACATATTAAGTAACTTATCTGAATTTAAATAATCGTAAAAAGCTTTCCACGTAGGGGATGTTTCTTCAAATGATTTTAAATCTGACATTTGTTTCCTTCCTCCCATTACAACTCTTCCTAATTGGTTTAAAGTATCTGTAGGCCATTCTCTTATTAACTTAGTTAAATCCTCTTCTTCAAAGCAATTATCTATTACAAAATAATCATATGGGTAGGAGTATTCTTTTCTTCCTTTTAAATTAATCATCTCTATTTATTAAATCTTCTACTATTGCAATATCATCAGGATAATCTACAGCGTGTGATACATTATCAACCATCACCATTTTAACTTTATGTCCCATTTCTATAAACCTGTCAATTTCAATATCTTCTTGGAATTCAAGAGGTGTCTTCTTGCCGTATGAAGAAAAGTCTTTAAGGTGTTCTCTATTGAACCCGTAGATACATACCTGTTTTAGTGGGTTATCTGACTTACCTTGTTTTGTACCTGGAAGAGGACTTCTAGAACACCAAATTAACTCCTGTTTAAGATTTGTAATTACCTTAGGTATTTTAGAGTCATCTACATTTTCGTGTTTATTTAAGTAAGCCATACAGTTTATTATATGTTCTGGGTAGTCCATTTTAGCTTGTATAACTTTATTTATATCTAGTGGCGATAGTAGTGGCTCATCTCCTTGTACATTGATAATAAAATCTGCGTCTATTTCCATAGCTGCTTCTGCGACTCGATCTGTTCCGGTTTGGCAGTTATCTGAAGTTAGTATCACATTAAATCCGTTTGATTTAACTATATCCACTATTTCTTCATTTTCTGTTGCTATGTAAATATCTTCTTTATCTACCATAGATCCTTGGCATAACTCAGCTACCCATATTATCATTTCTTTACCTTTTATCTTAGCTAAAGGTTTACCTGGAAATCTTGTTGATTTATATCGTGCTGGTATAACAATGGCTACTTTTGGCTTAATCTCCTCTTCAAGTAGTTTGCTATCGAATGTTTTTGAATCTGGTATATCAAGTAGTATATCTTCTATTCTATTAGGGTGTAGAAAAGATTTTTGTAAGTTCTGTGGATATAGTGGATGTATGTGTTTTAGTCCACTAACCATATAGTTATGTGTAAATCCCCATTTATACTTTTCCATTAGCTGATTCATCCAATTCGATATAACTTTCTGTAAAGGTTTACAGTCATATGATTCAGTTCCTGATGGTTCAGTTCCGTACTGAAAATATGTGACGAGTTGTTCTGTTTTAACATTTCCGACTCCTCTACCCATACCCAGTAACGTACCGTCTAACCATAACGCTCCTTCAGAATAACCAGCAAGGCAATTAGCAAATGCAAGTCCTAAGTTATCATGCGTATGAATACCAATCCCAGTTGCATCTTTGAACAACTTTACGATCTCTTTTGTTTGGTCAGGTGTTAAAGCTCCATAAGAATCAGCGAAGTATAACGCAATAGGGTTAATCTTATTGAAACTAGTTACAAACTTAGATATACTGCTGTACTCTAATAAGGATATCCCCATTAAGTTAACTACAAGTTCGTATCCCTTAGCTTGTACGTACTTCCCAATCTCTAATGATAATTCTAATTCTGTAAATTTTATAGCAAGGCGACAAATACTAAATGGAGAGTTTTTACTACTGTGTATAACATCGTCTATAAGGGAATAATCTACCTTATCTCCTTTAATGAAGTCTTTTGCGTCAATCATAAAGGCTAGTTTCATCATTAAAGGTTTTCTGTGTTCTAAAACTTCCCAAATAAATCTATCATTACATTTACGGTACTTTCCTCCTTTTACGGGTGACTTGTATCCCATCTCCATTATTCCTACTCCAGAGTATTCTAAAGCAGATACTAAATCCCTAACCATTTTCGTTTCGAAATTCCAGTTAGTATAGTACCCTCCGTCTCTTAACGTACAATCTAATATCATAATTTTAAATTTTCTATTCCTTCATCAAGGTTAAAAATATAGCTGGTATTATTTTTTTCAACTAACACATTTAATGGCTCTTCAACTTGGTAAGGTACAATGTTTCCTACTTTAAGATTATTTTTAATTGCTATTCTAACTAAAAACACGTATTTTGAAATTACTTCGTTAGCAACTAGGTTAACTGCTCCTGTAAGTTCCTTTGAATCATTTACTAAGAAGTTTGCTAATTGACCTACACTAAGAGGGTTAAACATTACGTTACTGTAACCTCTTATTTCTATACCAGCCTTCAGGCTCTCAACTGCCCATTTTGTAAATCCTCCATCTCCATAAATGTTAGCTCTAATAATTAAGTCTTTTTTTCTCTCTGCTGTATATTTCTCTCCTAGTGCTTTAGATTTAAAATACACCCTATTGTGGTGGTTACCTTGAGCTGAAATATATACTAGTTTATCGCATTTGCTTTGTAGTAACTTTACTGTATCAGAGTGGAGTTTATAAGCTTTCTCCGGATTATCTTCATTATAATTCAAGTCTGTAAATGCAGCTGTATGGATAATAGTGTCCCAACGTCCTAACTCCTCCAATTTACTTTTAGCATTATCTAAGGTAAAGTCTAACTCTGATCTACCGTTTAAATAGGTAGCATTAGGCAGCACTTTTTTAATTGCTGTACCTAACATCCCGGTTCCTCCAGTTACAAGTATTTTTAACATTCTAACCCTCTATTAATAAGTTTCTTTAATTCTTCTATTTCTTCTTTTACGTACAGAGCTGAGTTAAATTCAGGTCCCTTATACTGCTCCCATTTCTGGTAGCTTATTAATCTGTGTTTAGTCTGTGGTCTTACTTGAAGTAAATTAATCCCGGGAACTTTATATGTAAATTCTAATTCAGTCTTAGCAAGCATGTCTTCATGAAGTTTCTCACCTGGGCGTAATCCTGTAATTTTGTATTCTGCTTTCTTGTTAGTAATTTCTTCTAATGCTCTAATACAAGAAGGGAGTGTATATGAATCTATCTGTGGTATAAATACCTCTCCTCCAATTGCGTGTTCTAATGCTCCTAACACTGCATCTACTGCTTCGTCTAAGGTAAATAGAAATCTTGTCATTTCATCAGAAGTTACAGTAATTACTTCTGAGTTTTCTATCTTGTCCAGGAACAGTGGTATGAATGAACCTCTAGATGCAATTACGTTTCCGTACCTAACAGAAGCTAGGGTTGTAGTTTCTGAATGATAGTCTGCGTTAGTAAATAGTCTTTCTGCTATAAACTTACTTGAACCGTATACATTAACAGGTAAGCAAGCTTTATCTGTTGAAACTAATATACACTTACTAACATTGTTATTTGTTGCTGCTAAAGCTACATTCTCAGATCCTTGTATGTTTGTTTTGATACATTCGTCAGGAGCTAGTTCCATATCGTCTATACGTTTTAGTGCTGCTGCATGTATAATGTAATCCGGTTTTGTTCTTTTTACAGTAGTATCTAATTTAGCAAAGTCTCTTATATCTCCTATTACTTTTACTATATTTTTACTGTTAGGTAAGTTCAACGCCTGCTTTCCTTCGTCTCTACTATATATAATTACTTTACATCCTTGCTTTAACAGCCTACTTGTAAGGGCTTGTCCTAAGCTTCCGGTTCCTCCTGTTATAAGTACTTTCTTTCCTTTCATTGCATTTTTATTATTACGTAAGTTCACTATAGTAGTCATTCTGTCTTTCCTGTCTCTTAATATCTTTTGGATGGTTAAGAGCAAATCCTTCTTCCATAGGTAAAGGAGCATATTGTAAAAAACCTTCTAGTTTTTCATGTACCTTATTTACCCATTTAATTTCTGGTTTATTTTTCCAAATACGCCATTGATAATCAGGCCAATTTACCCAACCTTTATTATTAACATTCCACCCCCATTTTTGTATATGTTTATCAGTTAACCCTTCAACTGTATTCACTCTAGGAACTAAATACACTTCATTTTCAGGATTATTTTCTAGTATATTTGGGAGATTTTCAATTAAAGCTTCGGTTGGGAATTCATCTGCATCGATTTGAAAAATATAATCTCCACTACATAGGGATGTAAGTTGGTTTTTCCAATCAGCAAAATGATCTTTAAACGACTTAGGGTAAGCCCTAATCCAATCCTCCTTCTGTAGCTCTACTAAATAGTTCCAAACTTGTGATGTACCGGATTTTTTATCAAAGAGGACTACTATCTCGTCTTCTTCCCTACTATAAGCAAAAAGAGTAGATATTAATTTTTGAATCTCCTCATATTCATTACAAACTGTTATTGCGTAACTTATTTTCATATTACTATTGTACAAACTTTATTATTCAGAATCAATTTTAAACATTCCAATATAGTCTGCTGCTTCCATAAAGTCTTTTTGTTCAAAATGCTTTACATTTTTCATATCCATTTTATGTGTCTGATCAGCTGCTACTTTTTTATCGTTTTTCTCAAGAAGTACTGCTTTTACTCCTGCCCATTTCCAGTTATTTTTATCCACACCATCAATAAACACCATCCCTTTTTCTGGTAATGTTATTGTTGCTGGTAGCCATACTCTCCCGTTTGCATCTTCATGAAGAAGGTCTTTATATAATTCTGGGGATGTTTCTAGTGCTGTTTTTACAGTTGGACTATCTTTAGTCATTAATGTAGACGTAGTAAACCCACTTCCAAAACATAGCCAGGTTTTTATTTCTGTACCATCATGCATAAATGCTTGCTCGTAACATGCATTACTTCCGAAAGGTCCTTCTATTAATTGATCTTTATTCATATTATAACTTTTTTAGTGTTGGTAATTTTATTTTAGGTGCTTCTGATTTTGAACCTATGGTTTTAAGTTTCGGTAAAGATAGCTTAGGAAGAGTTAATTCTACTTGCTTAGGAAACTCAGGTATATTGGTATCTAATATAGCTTTTAAAGTGTCTACCATATTCTCGTAAGAAAACTTAGTCCTATTACTATACCCCTGTTTTTTAGCCTTGACTAACCATTGCTTATAGTTTTTAAAAACATCTTTATATGCTCTACCTACGTCTGCAGAATCTGGTGTGAACCATTGTGATTCCTGAAGTATAATGTTCTTTACTATTGCTGACTTATGCACTGGTGTCAATTCCCCTTTTACGTACCTTGTAAGCTCTTTATCTAAAAAGTCAGTTTGACCTGACCATGAAGATGCTATAATAGGCTTGTTAGTCACACTTACTTCTAAAAACGGCCTACCAAACCCTTCTCCTTTGGTCAATGATATAAATGCTTTGATCTTACTATGGTTATACAGTCTATTCATTTCTTCATCAGATACTTCTCCATGAAGCAGGTAGATATTAGGAAGACTTCCTTTTACAGTTTCCCTTACCTTCTCTATTTTATCTAACATTCTTTCTCTGTCCATTATAGAAGTAGTTGAACTATGACACTTCATAACAAGTGCAGGTGGGTTCTTTGTATTTTTAAACGTTTCAAGAAATGATTTTATAGTAAATCCTATGTTTTTTCTATCTTCTCCAAATGTTCCTTGCATCCAATGCCCAGTAGTTAGAAAACAGAAAGACTCTTTTATATTATCTAGTGCTGTTGTTATTTTAGTCTTCTCTCCAGCCTGTATGTCTTTTATTGGAAAGTACTTTTCAACATCAACTCCTTCAAATAGTACCTCTACTTTCGTCTTTAACATTATTTGCTCTTTAACTTGACCTGTTTTTTCATCTGTCATGTCAAATTTACTTCTATTAAAGGACTCTACTGCATGTTTAGATGATGCTAGTATTAAATCCATATTGTTAGCTCCTTTAATCCATGAAGGGTCACAAAGTGTTGTTTCAATTCCTGCTGTAACCCCTATATTATATTTCCCTACTTTTTGGAATTCGTTAGGAATAGAAATCTGGATCCATATATCTGGTTGCTCTGATAAGTTATTAATAATCTTAGGTGCAAGTAATGTATCTTTATGGTCTTTTAAGTAACCCCATCTTGTAGAACCCCATCTTTGGGATAGTATTTTTACATCGTACTTTTCTGTAGCTATAATTGCTTTTACGAAGTCTCTTGATCTTGCCCCATATCCTGAATATGTATCGATAGGGCAGCTAATTGTTATAGTTGGTTTATTCATCTTAGTAACCTGTTAGTTTATGTTCAATATATTTTGCTGGTCTATCTGTAATTGTAAATACGTCAAATGCTTCTCTAGGAGTAAATTTTTCAAAACCTTTGTCTAGTACTTCTACAACTCTCTTACTCATATTCTCTGCTGTCATACTAGCTTCTTCACTATTAACCCATTCAAAGCCTTTCCTACCTCTTTCTTCTCTCTCTTCTGAACTATAAGAGTACATTTTATATATTGCCGATGCTGCATCTTCTGCTGAGCATCTATCATCAAATATGTACGGAGTTGGTACTGACCCTGCTACAGACCTATTAGACGGGAAGACAGGGATTGCCCAGTCGCCGCAATTTTTTATCGTACCATTATGGTTAGAAGGAAAATCAGGAGTAAAATCTACCCACTTACCGTCTTTTTCAAATCGCATTTGATCTTGCATTCCTCCTGTTACATTAGCAATTATTGGGGTTGCAGTAGTTAGAGATTCCGTTAATGAGAGTCCCCAACCTTCATTTGAAGATAGGAGTATTGTTGCATCTGCTATATTATATAGTAAATTTAACTGCGCTACTGGTATCTTATCAGGAGAGAAGAATACGTTTATATAACTAGGATCACAAAAGGCTTCTCTAACTGCTTTTAAATCTGTACCGTGCTGGTCTGTTGGATCAGTATGTAGTATTAAGGCACATTTTTTAGATTTCTCTTTTCCGATACTGTCACAAAATATTCTATATGCTAGTATAGTATCTGCTGTACTCTTTCTGCGGATATTTCTTGAATTGTAAAATACAACAAAGTCTATATCTTTATTCTTTAGTACTGCTTTTTTAAATTCTACTAACTTACTATAATCTTCATGCTCTTCCTTGATAGGGAAGTAATGCTTTGCATTGATTCCATGAGGAACATATTCGATAACCTTATCTTTAGCTTTATCTCCTAAAACTATCTCATTAATATTTTTAGTTTGTTTTGAGATAGCCATTAACAAATCAACTGATTCATAATAAGGTTTATTGTATAATGGTGCTGGATAGTCGTCCCATATGTTTAGCCAAAATATAGGCATTTCAGATCTTATTTCTCTCTCTATTTCAAACAACCATGTCCAATATCTTGGATCTGTAAATATTAGAATAGCATCTGGTTTTTCTACTTTAATAAGTTCTCTTATTTTTTTTACATCCCCATAACCTGATGATGGGATTAACCTTACGTAAGCATCTTCTATTTCTACTTCTTTATTAACCTGCTCTGATAAATCAAATGCTTTCCCATCATCTGGGTGTTTTAAGGCAGCTCCTAAGTTTACCCAATTAAAGTGGTGGGCTGTTCCTAATACTATCTCTTTGCCCATATTTCCAATACCAGAATGCATTCTAATATCATCACAGAGCAATAAGATTTTCTTTCTATCTTTTTGCGCTAAATAACGAAACTTATCTTTCATGTAACTATTTTATTTATGTTTATGTAGTTTGTGTTTAAACTCCTTATCATTAAGATAAAGAAAAATTGCCCGAGAGGCAAGCTTTTGAAAAGAAAAATTATCTTTTAAGCATTGCATTTGAAATTCCTGGTACTCTTCTGGGTCTAGTCTAACGGATGTTAGTTTTTTGTCTTTATTTCTCATAACTTTATTTAATATATCTATATATAAATATATACCATTTTAGAAAACAGCTTCTGGGCATAGTCTCATTTTCTTTATATTACAGAATCTACATGCATTCTTAGAAGGGGAGGGGAAATATTCTTTATCAATATAGTCGCCGTCAAGGTCTACAGCTTGATGGACAAAGTTTTCCATTAAGTTGATAGCTTGCTTCATTTTTATAGGACCATCAGCAGGTCTAAATTCTTGCACTCTTTTTTGCATAGCGGCAAATTCTGCTTCAACTGGTACTCTTCTCTTAACTATAAAATACTCTACCTTAATTTTATCCAATGGTATATTAAACTGTTTTGAAAAGAACTCTTTATATAGAAGCAACTGTGCTTTTTTGCTGTCGTCTGATTTTGCATATTTATTCCATCCTGATGTTGATGTCTTTATGTCCATGATAGTCCATTCATCTACTCTTTCATCGTAGAATACTAAATCAATAAACCCTTTGAACATTACTCCAGGACGTAGCTCTTGGTAAAGTAGTGTCTCTATTCCTGCTAAGTATACTCCTTTGGTTGTAAAGTAAGCAGATCTTTTTTTCTTTAAAAAGTCCAAAATATGTTTCCCGTCCAACCAAAATAACTGCAGTTCTTCTGCTGTTGAAAAATCTTGATGTCCATTTTGTGCTTTTTGACTCTTATAAGCTTTAATCATGTTCTCGTATAACAGGCTATCTAAGTCCATTTCATTAGCTGTTTTAACTTTATCGTTATAGAGTACGTCTAACCAGGATTGCATGGTTTCGTGGAAAGCTGTACCAAAAGCTGCATGTATAGATGCCTGGTAAGGAGCTAGTTTTTTTACGTAAGTTAAGTACCATTGTTTTTCACATGTAGCAAAAGAGTTTAGCTGGCTATATGATATATGTTTATTGTTCTTTGGGGATTGTTTTATATAACTCTCTTTTACTTCTTGTACTATTTTTGGTATTTTCTTCGGCATAACTTGTTTTTAATCTCTCTACATATAGAGTAGCATCCATTAGCTCCTCTTGTAAATGTGTTAACCAGTCTAAGAAATTTAAATCATCTCTCTCTAAGGTTGTATTGTACTTTTTGATCCCTACTTGAGATCTTTTTTCAAACTTCTCCTTTACTTGCTGAACATACTTATCAGACTTCGTTCTATCGATGCCGTCTATTGCATCGTATATTTCTCTACTGCTCATTAAAATACTTTATTAATTAATTGAATTCATAACTCTTTGCATAAACTTATTTAAAGCTTCTCTAAGTGGTGTACCGTAATGACGATGATCCTCTTTTACAATCTTTGCTCCTTCTATGTTTGAAATAAGTTCCCCTATGACATCTAATTCTTCATCCTTAAGTCCTCTTGCTGATGATATTGCTTCTAATGTATCTACGGTTATGGTAAGGTCGGATTGAGAAATAGAATCATTCGATACTATTGCTTTTATTATAGGTAGTCTCATCTACCCTGTAATTGTTTCTGTAATTGGAAAATACTTTGCTATTGCTGCTAACCTATCATCAGCCTCTACTAGCATTGCTAATGCTTCTTCCGCGTTATTATAGAAATCAAGGGTGGAGTGATCTCCTATGCCTACTGCGCTATTATTTAATAAATCTAAGGAAAGAAGTGCTTTTGCTTTGTCTGCTTCTGCTGTCTTAGTCAACATGTTGATTAGTTTACTCATATATCTTTTATCTTTATATTAATATACGAAATAATCTACAAAGCGCAAACTAAAAATAAGTAATTTTATTAGGGTTTTCCCGGTACCTAGCTTGTGCTTCTCCTTTTGGTAATAATCCTGTAGTCTTATCTGTATACATTACTTTCCACTTTGATGGTCCTTTATGTACTATCTTTTTAATTTCTTTCTTACTGGAATCTTTATAATGTTCTCCTTCATTACCGTTCTGGCCTATGATGTCCATTCTA
>TARA_R110000744_G_scaffold296623_1_pt1 | contig 15742 bp, 9 predicted proteins | sample TARA_R110000744 | Tara Oceans TARA_R110000744 (sample SAMEA4398083) | marine metagenome | biome: Polar Biome; feature: [DCM] deep chlorophyll maximum layer (ENVO:01000326); material: water (ENVO:00002006), including particulate matter (ENVO:01000060) such as... | depth 36 m | reverse complement strand
TCGCTTGTAAGAGTGTGCCGGTTCAAGTCCGGCCTCGGGTACCATCACTGATTAATTCAGTAAATAGTATTTTTAAATACCTCAATACTCCTTAATAATAAGCTGGTTAATATTCTTACTATATACGTTTTATAAAGTTTTTTTTACCACTTCAGTTTTAAACATTTATAGCATTTTCACTCTTTATCTAATCCCTTCTACTGGTGAAAACACCCCATTACTGCGATATTTTTTCAATATTATTTTAATGTTGTTGTAGTTACACTTATTAACATAGCGGAAGTGGCTTTTCGCATAGTATTACTTTAATTTTCAATACGATAAAAACTTTATACCAAGTTGATTAATTAACTGCTCATTTTTAATGGTTAAAATTAATAATGACGGCGTTATAACATTTATAAGTAGAATAACTACTAACTAAATTTTATGCCTTGTAATTATCCATTTTCCCTCATGCAAAAGTAGATCACTTAATTAATCAAATTGGTATTATTTCCCATAATTTCGAGAACTTAGTATGACATTACAAAAATCAATTATCGCCACTGCTATCGCGTTGGCCGCTTTTAATACTCATTCTGCCTCTTTTCAGTTAAACGAAACAAGTGCCTCTGGCTTAGGACGAGCTTTTGCTGGTGATGCTGTGATTGCTGACGATGCAGCTGTTTTAGCGCGTAATCCAGCAGCAATGGCGTTATTCGACAAAAAATCCTTATCATTATCGGCAACGTATATTGATCCAGGTGTTAAAGTTAAAGGTATTAATGCACCCGATATACTGGGTGCAGGTTACGACGTAAATGAGCTTGATCAAGATGGAGTTGTACCCAGTGCTATTATTCCTGCCGCGTATTTTATTAACCCAGTAAATGATACTTTCGCCTATGGTTTAGCTATTAATTCAAACTATGGTTTAAAAAGTGAATACGAAAAAGATTATGCTGCAGGCTCTATTGGTGGCAAAACAGATTTAAAAACGATCAATGCTAACATCAGTGGCTCTTACCGCGTTAATGACCAGCTTAGTCTAGGCTTAGGCTTGAATGTTGTCTATGGTGAAGCCGAGCTTATTAGGCATGCTGGTAAGGTGCTAGAAAGTGGTATTACAATTCCTGGTGTTGGTTTAGTGTTTCCACCTGTACCAACGAGCACTGAAGTTGTAAATATGTCGGGTGACGATTTTGGCTATGGTTGGAATGTTGGTGTTGTTTATGAAATTAATAGTGATCACAGGCTTGCTCTCGCTTATCGAAGTAAAGTAGAACTTGCGTTTGAGGGCGACTTTACTGGTTTGGGGACACCGACAGAAGATGGTAGTTTAACTATTGATATGCCATCGATTGCTGAGTTCTCAGGTTTTCATCAATTAACGACTCAATGGGCAGCACATTACAGCGTAATGTACACTCAGTGGTCTAGCTTTGAAAAACTTGAAGCTTATGCGGGCAATGAATTAGCCTTTGAAAAGCAAGAAAGCTTTGAAGATACTTATCGTTTCGCTTTAGGCGCAACATATAATCTTAATCCAGAAGTAACATTGAGATTGGGGGTGGCATTCGATCAGTCTGCGGCTGTAGAACATCGTTCAATTTCAATACCGGATAGTGACCGCCTTTGGTATAGTGCAGGTGCGACATACCAGTTAAATGACACGGACAGTGTCGATTTTGGTATTTCGTATGTTAATGGTGACAATGTTGTGGTTACTGAAGAAGACGCTTTATTAGCTGCTTTACCTGATGCATTAAGCCCTTTTGTGGGTAATAAAGACTGGAGATTTAGCTCAGAAGGGAACGCATGGCTTTTAGCGGTGCAGTATAACAAAAGCTTTTAAATAAATTGCTGCAGCTATTATATCAAATTGGTATTATTTAAGTTGTTTTGAATACTATATTTTCATTTTAGTTTATTTAGCCGGTATGGTGCTTTTTAGATTTAAGTCAATCGTGAAAACGGTTGGCTTTTCAATTGCTTTAAAAAATTTACCATGTTGACTAACGGGTATGTCCCTCTACTTTTACAGTGTTTTATTCTTCACTTTAAATCTTCATGCTATTGATCATAAATAATTTATTTTTATATTATTGGGTGCGCCAGTTGTTATCTGGAAGTACTAATGTCATTTTTTACAAAACATACCATAAAATATTTTCTATTTTAAGCTTAAAGTTGTGTCTTATTTTTTTACATTATATTGACCTAATAACAGCAGCTTACAAATTAATCTAATGCTATACTTTTAGCATTAAACGATATATTAATACCAAGTATTTACATTTAGGAGAGTTTTTATGGCACAGCAAGGTTCTGGTGGTAATGTTTTAGCAGCGATTTGCAGTCTTTTTATTCTGGGTTTAGGGCAATTAGTTCAGGGTCGTATAATTCCTGCTATTTTGTTTTTTGTTTTTGCGAGTATGTTTTGGGCTCTTTCATGGTTAGTATTCCCTATTCTATTTGCCGGAATTACCCATTTATGGGCAATTATTGATGCTGCAAAATTTTCCAGTGGTAATAACCTATGAAAACTTTAAAAATACAAAATAGCGCGATTTCTAAATTTACTTTCGTTGTTATTACACTTGTGTTGCTTGCCGGTTGTCAGTCTGCTTATTATTCTGCCATGGAAAAAGTAGGCGTGCATAAGCGTGATATTATGCTTGATAGAGTTGAAGATGCACAGACATCTCAAGAAGATGCCCAGGTACAGTTCAAGTCTGCATTGGAACAATTGTCTCAATTGATTAGCTACGATGGCGGAGATTTAGCAGCGCAATATGAACTGGTTAATGATCAATACCTAGCCAGTAAAGCTTCAGCTGATGAAGTATCTTCTCGTATTGATGCTATTGAAAGTGTTGCTGATGCATTGTTCGATGAATGGAATGAAGAAATTCAACAATATTCAAGTAACAGCTTAAAACAACAAAGTCAGCAAAAATTGAGAAAAACTGAACGGACTTACCAAACCTTGATTAAGTCTATGTACAGAGCCAAAGATAGAATGGCACCCGTGTTATCAGCTTTAAAAGATAATAGTTTATATCTTAAGCATAACTTAAATGCCCAAGCAATTGGCGCATTACAAGTTGAGTATATAACCATTAAACGTGATGTTGAGTCTTTAGTAGCAGAGATGAGTAAGGCAATAGAGCAGTCTCAGCAATTTATCGACTTGTTAAAAACCGAGTAGCTTGTTAAGCTTTTTATTATACGGACTATCGTACTTACGTTGCGATAGTCCGTTTTACCTTTAAATTACGTAAAATAGTACAGGTGCATTAGCCAAATTACGTTGTTATCGGCCGTGTTATCTCGACAATGGATAGGAATCTAGTATGGGCCGTTATTTTAAACGCCTTCTTCAAATTTTAGTGATCAGTTTTATTGTTATTTATCTGCTTGTTTGGCTACTTTCACCAACTATAATTCGCTACGTTATAAATACTTATGGTTTACCAAAACCTTTGCTACTTACTGATACATCTAGTATTCGCTATAACCCATTTACTGCACATTTAACGATTAGTGATTTAGAAGTAAAAGCTAATGAGCAAACTAGCGCACTTAAGCTGCAAAGCCTTAATGCAGAGCTTCATTTGTATCAATTGTTTTTTGATAAAATTTATGTCGCAGAGTTTACCCTTAATGGCATATTTATCCCTGTAGCGGTGAATGACTCGTCACTCAATATTGCCGGTTTTGAGCTAATGTCTGAAAACCCTGTACCAGTGGAACCAGAGCCTGAAACAGATCCAGCTAGCGCCAATTTTCCTTATCAAGTTATCGTGCCTGAATTTTCTTTGACCGATGCCCATATTGAATTGCTGTATTTTTCACAAAAACATAATATCCAATTAGATTCATTCTCTTTGCAGAACATTTTACTCTCACAAAATATCCAAGATATTAAATTAAATTTAATCAGCCATTTAAACGGCGCACCAATCGAAATAGCCATTGATGGTAGTTTACTGAAAAAACAAGGTGAAATTAGTGTTGAACTTAATGCTAAAAATGTTGAATTAAGTGCGGCAAAGGCATTTTTACCGCCAACCATATTATCGCTTGATGGCAAAGTTAGCTATGCTAGCAAATTTAATATTGCCATCAACGAAGCAGAGACGTTAATCAATATTAATGAATTGGTATTGATGGTTGAAGATCTTTTGGTTAACCAGGAAGGACTAACCCTGTCAGTTGCAAAACAAAAAATTGAGATCCAAAATACCGCGTCGGTATTACCTGCAACATCAGCTTTAAATGCTGACTATAAGATAAAAAAGGCTGATAAAAACAATATAACACTCAGTAAAGAGCAAACATCAGTCAATATTAATGACTTGTTGGTGAGCGTTGAGGGCTTGCATGTAGAGCAAAATAATATTGCTATCGATATTAACAGCCAAAAGGTTCAAGCTAACAATTTAACTGTTTTATTACCCGCAAATAATCCGATTAGCGTCGATGCAATGTTAGACGTTACTGTTGATGGTGTTGCGGCAAAATCGATAGAAACTGAAGCTTTATTAGCTGAAATTGCAAAATTATCGATTAATAATATTGCGCTGCAATATCAGCAAAATATTGCGAAAGTAAATATTGAAAGTGTAGACGTTGCCAAGAGTCAGTTTTCAAAAAATATTCAGCAAAATATGCCCGCTTTAGCCGCATTTAATGCTTTGTTGGTAAATAACATCGAATATACACCTGAGCTTATTGCCATTAATGACATTAGCTTGTCTGGCCTAGTGGCTAATGTTTTATTAGATAAAGATAAACAATTGTCTACGCTAGTTGCCTTAGCTAGTCCTGATGATATAAAAAGTAATGCCACTGAGCAAGATAGTAATAACACTGAGCAAGATAGCACAGTGCTTGATAAAGAGCTGACAATACCTGCGGTTGTAACAGAAGAAGCGAGTAAACAGGCTAAGCAAGTATTTAGAATAGGTAAATTTACTTTGCTTGATGACGCTCAAATAGATTTTAAAGACAGCAGTGTTAATCCGCATTATGAGCGTAATGTTAATATTACTCATTTGCTTTTGTCTGATATCGATACCGGCAAACCTGAGCAAGAAGTGATACTTGATATTCAAGGTAAAAGCGATACCTACGCTAATTTTGATATAAAAGGGCGTGGTGTACCGTTTGCAGAACAACAAAAATTTAAATTAAATGCTGTCGTTAAAGAGCTAAGTTTACCTGGGGTTTCTAGTTATATTAAGCAGGCTTTAAAATATGAGATTGAAAGCGGGCAGCTTGATCTGACTATTGCAGCGGGCTTGACCGGTAATAAAATTAATGGCGATGTTGATATATTACTGCGAGGTGTAGAGTTTACTGCCGCTGATGATAATGAACGAGGGGCAATATCAGACGGGTTTAGTGTGCCGTTTAATGTTGCTTTAGGTATGTTAAAAGATTCCGACGGTAATGTTGAACTGTCTTTGCCATTAAAAGGTGATACGAATTCACCTTCTTTTGGATTATCGGGTTTACTAACCTTGCTGGTGAAACAAGCGACGATGTCAGCAGCGAAAGATTACTTAATCACAACGTTTGTACCTTATGCCAGTGTAATGAAAGTTGCTATGGCGGCAGGTGAGTTTGCACTTAAATTGAGAATCAACGACTTAATTTATCCGGCTACAGCAACCGAGTTGAATGCTGAACAACTGGAATTTAGTCGCCAAATGTCGGTGATGCTAGCAGATAGAGGCAATATAAATGTTAAGCTTTGTGCTGTAGCCACGGCAAATGATATTGAATTAGAGGATGCCACACAGGCACATCTGCCAGAAAATATTGCACGTTTAAGCAAAATATCACAACAGCGTGTCGATTTATTTAAAGCGCATTTAGTGGAGGAATTAAAAGTGCCTTCAGCACGGCTATTATTTTGTAAACCGCAAATAGATACCTCAAAAGGGGCTAAATCACGAATAAAATTCGTTATTTAAAATAAATTACAGCGTTGTGATTTGTTAAATCAACATGGTTAGTGCTAACGAATAAACCTTAGTCGTTAGCATTAACTTAAATTGTGATAATACCGAATTTATTAATTGAGTAAAACTCACGATTTATCAGCTTTCATTTTAATGTATTTAACCTATAAAATTATCGGTGCAGATGAATATTAACCTAGCTAGAATCTCTACTATTATCACCTTTGAAATAGTACGTTTGTTTAAAACTAAACGTGGTTTATTGGCGTTATTAGCCTTTGCCACCATTTGGTTTATTATTCTGTACTACTTTGTTAGCTCAGCGTCAGCGACTGTTACTTCGCATTCATTTGAAAGTATGGCGCAGAAATTATTTGGTGCGTTAGGACTTTCAGCCTTGCTAGATTGGCCGGTAGCTGAATACGCTATTTATTGGTTGGTGGCGATATATTTTTTTCCAAGTTTTGCCTTGTTGGTATGTAGCGATCAATTTTGCTCAGATAAGCAACGTGGCACATTAAGATTTATCACGTTACGCACAACCAGAGCTGAGTTAGTGCTGGGCCGTTATTTAGGCCAATTGCTGATTATGGCGATACTAATATTGTTGACTTCGATTGCGACTACAATATTAGCCAGTGTGCGAGATATCAGCCTGCTATCTGACAGTATATGGCTTGGCAGTAAGTTATCTTTAGAGATATTGATCGTGGTTATGCCATTTATTGCGCTAATGTCGCTGCTAAATACTTTTGTGACTTCAGCAAGACTTGCGATAGTAGTGGCTACCTTGTTCTTCGCGTTAGGGCCTTTAATTGTTACTTTTATTGAATATCAATTTGGCCAAACATTTTATCTCAATTTATTATTCCCAGGTGAGCAAATAAGCCGTGTTTTGTCTCAAAGTAGTGTTGGTGTTAGTCAATACCTATTACCTTTAATACAGACTGTTGTATTGCTTATCACAAGTCATTTCATTATGAAGCGGGCATCATTATGAGTTTAATTATCGATGTTCAACAAGTAACGAAAAATTATGGTCATAACAAGGCATTGAACAAAGTCCAGTTTTCATTAGAAAAAGGTGCACCGGTAGCTTTGGTTGGACCTAATGGTGCAGGTAAAACGACTTTATTTAGTTTGCTATGTGGCTATATTCGACCGTCTTCAGGCAACATAAGTATTTTAGGCCATAAACCTGGGCATGCTGCGCTTTTCGGACGTTTGTCAGCCCTACCTCAAGACGCGCAATTAGATCCTAGGTTCGCCATTGCGACGCAATTAAGTTTTTATGCGCGATTACAAGGTATGAGTCATAAACTAGCACAGAGTGATACGGTTAGAGTGCTTGAGATGGTTGGCTTATCGGATGCGCTTAATAGTCTGCCCAGTGAGTTATCGCACGGTATGCGTAAACGCGCAACCATAGCGCAAGCTTTATTAGGAAGCCCTGAAATTGTTATGCTAGATGAAGCCACAGCAGGGCTTGATCCTGCGAATGCGAGGGAGATACGCGCCATTGTTGCTGAACATGCAAGCGACGTTAACTTTATTTTAAGCTCTCATGATCTTAGTGAACTTGAACGTTTATGTGATCAGGTACTTTATCTCGAAAACGGTAATTTAAAGCAACATCAAACACACGGTAATAAAGAGGGTGTTCGATTTATAACGCTTAGAATGAAACACCACCAGAGCGATGTTCTGTCTGCACTCAAGAAAATACCAGGGGTTAGCCAAGTTGATATGACACAAGATAGAGAATATTTACTGGCCATTGATAATCAGCATGACCAGATTAATATTGAAGTAGATTTATTAACACTTTTAGCCAAAAACAATTGGACCTATAACCAGCTTATTAATGGTAAAACACTAGAGAACCAACTGTTTTAAAAATTAATCTTAAGGCTACTTTTCGACGGGAAGATATTCACCTTCCAAACTCGGTGGTATTTGGCCATTAGATAAATCTTGAAGCCAAGCGAGGTAATGTTGAACTGACATAGGTTTAGCATAGTAATAACCTTGGCCAATATCACAGCCAAAACCGCGTAGCGTTTCTTCATCTAAGGCGCTATTGATACCTTCGGCAACCACTTCTAAGCCTAAGCCTTTTGCCATTTTTACGGCTGTTTCAGCAATAACTTTACGCTTATTGTCGCTACAAACATTTTCAACAAATTCCCGGTCTATCTTCAGTTCTTGGAAGGGCAGCTGATTAATTTGCGAAAGCGATGAGTAACCAGTACCAAAATCGTCAATACTTATGGTAATACCCAGTTCAATAAGGCTTTCTATCGTTTGTATGGCAATGTTGTTTTGTGCAAACGAGATGGACTCAGTTAATTCAAAGATAATTTTTTCTGCTTTGATGTCACCTTGGTCAATTAGATTGGCTACGTCATTAATAAAATTTGCTTGAATAAGGTCTTTACCGCTGATGTTGATAGAAACCATATGGTTAAGGCCTGTATGCTCAGTTAGACCAACTTGCTGGCTTAGTGCCGTTTTTATTACCCATAATGTTAACGATGGCATTAAACCAAAATCTTCTGCGACTGAAATAAATATATCGGGTGATATTGCGCCAAGTACAGGGTGATTCCAGCGAATTAAGCATTCGCTACTGCAGACTTTATTAGTTTTTAAATCTATTTGTGGTTGATGGAATAACTCAAAGCCTTGGTTTTTTATAGCTTGTTCTAGATCAATGGCCAATTGTATAGAAGAGGGACTATTGTCGCTGTCTTTCTGCGCAAAATAAGACCATTTACTTTGGCTCGTCTCGGCATTATTTGCTGCGATTGAGGCATTGCTGATTAATGTTGAACTTGAGCTACCATGATCAGGAAAAAGGGCTAAACCAACATAGGCGGATAAGGGTAGTTTAAGGTTTTTAATATAAAAAGCATCACTAGCAGCTTGTTGAATAGAGCTAATAAAAACTTCTATATCTTGTTCATTTTTAGCATTATCGATCACTAAAGCTAAGCTACAGTTTTCTAAGTAACAAATTTTTTCATATTGGTCAGTGATATCAAGCACCGCATCATTAAACCTAAATAAAGAGGAGAGCTTATGGTTTAAGTCTTGAATAAAGCTGATACGCGTTTGTTCATCGATGTAAAGTTCGATACGTTGAAACTGTTCGGGTTTTATCACAATAACCGTAAAGTCTTGGCCATCTTCTATTAACATCTGGCTGATTTTGTGCTCTAAATTGGTTTGTCTGGGCAAGTGATTACTTTGATGATAAGCAATCATTGTGAGCTTTTCTTGCTCGTTGCGACGAATACGCTCAGCCAACGCAAATGCCATAAAGGTTACTTCAATCATGATTGCAAATAGGAATGCATTACCCGTTAAAAAGCTATATTCAAGCTGATTAAGTAGCACCATTGGTTGTATTACTGCACCAGTTAATAAGGGGATCCAAGATAAGAAGTAAAAACGTGCCCAGGAAAAGTCACGTTTTAAGCGGTTAAAAATAAGGAAAAGCGCGACGATATAAAATAATGGCTGTAACGAAAAAAATAGCTTGGTTTGCGATAATTCATCGAGCGAAAGAGAGTACAGCGCGAGTAAACTAACAATGACCGCAAATACCATTGAAACTTTGTAAGCCCAATGCTTTAAAAGATCATAGCGTAAAAAATAAATGGTAAATAACAGCAGGAATATAATCAGTAAGAAATCAATAAAAATGAGATAGTGATTTAACCATTGCATTATCTGGTCAGAAAAAAGAAAGTACCCATAACCTGTCAATGAAGAAAGTACTGTAAATGCAGATATTAGGTAACCAATATATAATAAGTATACTTTATCGCTGCCAGCAAAATATAGTACTAGGTTATATATGGCAATAATGATCAATATGCCGATAAAAGCGCCATATATCATCTGTGATAACAGTAATCGTTGTTCGAAGTCTATTGGGCTAAAAAGCTGTAAAGGGATGTTAGGGGGCCCAGAGCTTTTAACTTTTATTAGGTATTCACTATGACCGAACTGGTTAAGTTGTAATTTCGTAAAGGGGTAAACATTTTGGCTTGTTTCATTTGGGCGAGGGAGCTTATGGTGAATTTCTTTTGGTGCACTTATTGCACTAAGTTCATAAACGATAAAGGTATCAAGCATACTATGCTCGGCCATCAATATTAGTTGCTCATTGGTATTGGTTTGAATAAAACTATTATGTGCGTTAGCCGAACTGGAATTTTTACCAATAGGGTAATGCAGGGATAGTTTTATCCAATAACTTTGCTGAGCTAATGCAAAGGGGATATTATTTAAAGTGCTGTCGATGAATTTAGTATCATTCAATATATGATTCAGGTCAGTAGTATTAGTTTTATCTATGTAATAACTACTGTTAATCGTAAAAACGCTATTTGTTTCGCTGATGTTTTTTTGGTCAATATCATAAATTAGGCTAGCAAAGCTGACTAAGATGGCAAGCAAGATAACGGTAATTAACGCCGTAAAAAACCTTTTGCTTAATTGGAAAAATATCAAAAATAAATACTCATATAAGTGAATAAAAATGGTCGGGGATATTACCCTTGTACGCTACTAATTTAAGCCTAACGTATTTTTAGTTTCGGCAAAAATTGTTTCGTCGAACAAAGTATAATTTAATCCTCAGCCGATACTGATTATATTTTGCCTTGATTTCTTGAAGACTAAGGCAATATTGTACTAATAGCCCAAAAAAGCTGTCAAATGCTTGTTAGGATATAGGTTTGTAACAAATTTAAATTTACACTATTAATAATGTAGCAGAAATATCGTCATCAAGTCATAATTTTAGTGGTGGTTAAAATATATTTTATATTGAAATTCATAGTTTAAGGTTCAACATACCACGATGTAATAGAGACGATTAAGCGGCTGACTTTTATTAATTCAACTTTAGTTAAGCAAATAATAAGCTGTAGCAGAGACCAATATGATCAATATGGATTTTACTAAACGCGTCGTTATCGACACTACAAACCAATCTTGGCAAGCAAGTCCATTAACCGGTGTGTGGCGCAAGCCATTAGCGCGTGAAAACCGTGAAAGTGGCCATGCAACCAGTGTGGTGAAATATGACGCTGGTGCAAGTTTTAGCTCACACAATCATCCTTTAGGTGAAGAAATACTGGTTCTTTCTGGCGTTTTTTCTGATGAAACTGGAGATTTCCCCGCAGGTAGCTACTTCCGTAATCCGAAGGGGTTCGTGCACGCGCCATTTAGTGATAACGGTTGTGAATTACTGGTTAAGTTACATCAAATGTCGCCGTTGGATAATCAACGTATATGCATTGATACCAATCAACAGAAATGGCAACCTGGATATGGTAATTTAAAAGTAAAGCCATTACATAATTTTGAAACTGAATCGGTGGCTTTGGTATTTTGGCCAGCAGGAGAAGAGTTTATATTACATAAACATTTTAGTGGTGAAGAAATATATGTTATTAGTGGTGAACTTATTGACGAGCTCGGTCGCTATCCAGCAGGTAGTTGGATTAGAAGCCCACATATGAGTCAACATCAGCCCTTTGTTGAACAAGATACCTTGATTTGGGTTAAAACTGGCCATTTAACGGCGAGCTAAAATATTTCTATACTTGAATTATGTCAAGCGCCATTAAATAATGCTTAAGTAGTCTATTATTTATCGAATTTTTAAAAGAAAAATAGGGATGTCTCTGTGAACAACAAAACTGATTTATCAACGGTGAAATCTATACTGTTTGTCTGTATGGGCAATATATGTAGATCGCCAAGTGCAGAAGCGGTTTTCCGTCAAAAAGCACGAGCGCTGTCATTAATAATAGATTCAGCAGGTACTGTTGGCTCACATGCGCGTGAAAAACCTGATCATCGAGCACAAAAGGCCGGTATCGCACGTGGCTATTCATTTGATAAAATAAAAGCGCGTAAAGTCACAGTAGAAGATTTCGAAAAATTTGATTTGATTTTAGCGATGGATGAACGAAATGTGAATGACTTAATGAAGATGGCTCCAGAAGCTTTGCAATATAAGGTACAGCTATTTTTAGATTATGCCGAAAATTTTGATGATACTGAAGTTCCTGACCCTTATTATGGTGGTGCTAAAGGATTTCAGTTTGTTTTAGATTTAGTTGAAGATGCAAGCGATGGATTAATTAAGCACCTCTCTGGCTGAGAATCAAATACTTAACTGAGGTTAGGTATTTAATTAAGGATTAGCACTACTGTTCATCAATTAACTAGCTATGTGTTAGTTAATTCAGGCTATATTGTACGTTAAACGTTAACCTGTTGCTCTGCCAGATATCAGCTTATAAAGTTCAGTATTTTAGCCAATATCACTTATAAAGCGATTAATAAAGAGCCTAGCGACTATTTATTGTAGGTCGGACTTCAGTCCGTCAAAGGCTAAGCAGGCTATCAGTGAGATATGTTAAGTATGCATCGCCAAGAAAATTTCATCCGTGATGACAATAATTAATTACAAAAGCACCCAAATAATATTATTTGCATGGGTGGTGAATTGTTTAATGCCTATATATACGCAAGCTCCTGAAATTCGCTATTATAATAAATGTTTGAATTTTGGTATTCCACCTTCGCATAGAATAGCTAACCTAATTAATGAAATGTGATTATTTAAAAATATAAATACTATAGAAAATAAAAAAGCCAATTGCGTTATGCAATTGGCTTTTGTTTTTTAGCTTCAAATGTTTACATTGAAGCGTAGCGAGACAACTTAAACAAGCGTTGGCTTAGTTGGCCCTGCTGAAGTTCGACTAGTAACATTAGCAACAAGTGCTGTTCTACCTGAAGTAGTATGTAATGTTCTATGCTCTGCCGCGACGAAATCACGAGGAATAGCACCACTACTAATTATGGTTTCCGGCTTGGTCATTGGTGCCGATGCTTTACCTGATGTTTTGTTGGCTGCAGCTTTAACTTTACGTTTAATGTTTTTAACTTTAGCTCGTACTTTTTTCGGTTTTTCATCAACTGTTGCTGGCTTTTCTGCAATAGTTTCTGAAACAGCTGCTACTTCAGCAGGTGTTTCTTCATTATCAGGCGCTACTACTATAGCCTTTTCTACTGAAGGTTCTGGTGCTGTAGTTGCCGGTTGCTCGGTTGAAACTTGTTCTTCTACTTGAGTTTCAACTTTCTCTGCTGCTTCAGGTGCTGCCGCTTGTTGGCTAACTACATTTTCAGCATTTTCAACCTTATCTACAACCTTAACTTCAACCGGTGGTGTAACTTCTTCAACTGAAGGTTTTTCTGCTTCAACTGTTGATGATACCTCTTCACTTGTTGCTGTTTCAGTTACTTGGCTATTAACTTCTTCAGTAGCTGTATTAACGACTGGTTGTGGCTCATCAAAAGGTAAGTTTTGTTGAACTTCATTCTCAGGGTTATTAATTACTTCAGTTAATGCGTTAGCTTGAACTTTTTGCACGTCTTCAACAGTCGGCGTTGGCTCAGTAATTTCATTGGTTGTATTAGCTTGATTTAAAGCGTTATCAGTTGAAGCTTCAATTTGCTCTGGGTAACGAGCTGTTACAGGATCTTCAGTAACTTCGCTTGCATCAGCATTTTGTCTACGGCGTTGACCGTGTGCACGCATGTGGCGAGGAGAGCGACGACTTCTTGGGCGTTGCTCATCTTTTGCTTTGCTAGCTGTTTGTTCAATAGAGTTGTTATCAACAGTCGTGCTATCAACATTACTCGTTGTCTCTACTGGCGCTGTGTTTTCAACCTTAATTGTTTCAACTTTGCTAGTATCTACAACATTAATCTCAGGTGAAACTGCTTGAGCTTCAGTAGTTTCAACTTTTTTAGTTTCAACATGCGTATTGTTTTTAACATCACTGTTAACACGTACTTTTTTACGGTTATTACGACGTTGACGACGCTCAGCTACCTTTTCTTCTTTAGGTTTATGCACTCGCTCTTTTTGAGGCTTAGCTGCAGTAGTGGTAGGTGACGTCGTACTTTGCTTATTCGCATTTTCATCTACAGTAGCGGCTTGAGGCTTACGCTTGTCATTACGGTTCTCGTTACGTGAGTCATTACGACCTTCGTTACGTGTGTCGTTACGATTATTGCGACGTTGACCTTGGCGACCTCTTTGAGGGCGACGTTCACTATTTCTAGTATTGCTTTCTTGAGGCTTAATAGGTGCAGGTTGAACAACTTCTTTTTCTTCTGCAGCAAAAAGCGACTTAACCCAAGATACAACACCCGTGATTAAGCTTTTTGCTTCAGGTTTTGCTTCAACAACTGGCACAGGCTCTTGCTTTTTCGGAGCTTGTTTAGGTGAAGACATACCTTGTAGTAAAGGTTCAACACGCTTATTGACTTCTTTATCAAATTTAGGCATCACAGCTTCTTCAGGCACTGCTTGCTTAATAGCCATATCGTAACTGGCTTCTTCGATACCTTCGTCTTTTCTTACTCGGATAACTTCATATTGCGGCGTTACCATATTCGGATTAGGAATGATGAGAATATTAACGTTATGGTGCTTTTCAATATGAAACACAGAGCGACGTTTTTCGTTTAATAAATACGTAGCAACAGGCACTGGCACTTGTGCCTGAACTTGTTGTGTATTGTCTTTAATGGCTTCTTCTTCCATTAAACGTAATACAGATAATGCTAATGACTCTACACCACGAACATGACCTGTACCACTACAACGAGGACAAACGCCTTGGCTAGTTTCACCAATCGAAGGACGTAAACGTTGACGTGACATTTCAAGTAAACCAAAGCGAGAAATACGGCCAAGTTGAATACGTGCTCTGTCTTGCTTGACTGCATCGCGCATTCTGTTTTCAACTTCACGTTGATGGCGAACAGGGGTCATATCGATGAAATCGATAACCACTAAACCACCTAAGTCGCGCAAGCGTAATTGACGAGCAATTTCTTCAGCGGCTTCTAAGTTGGTGTTGAATGCTGTTTCTTCAATGTCTCCACCTTTAGTTGCACGGGCAGAGTTAATATCGATAGATGTTAGTGCTTCTGTTGGATCAATAACAATTGAACCGCCAGAAGGTAAACGTACTTCACGTTGAAAAGCTGTTTCTATTTGCGTTTCAATTTGATAATGCGTGAATAAAGGAACGTCGTTGCTATAAAGTTTAACTTTACTTAAAAAGTCAGGACGAACGATTTCAATGTGTTTTTTAACACTTTCAAATATTTTAGGACGATCAATCAACACTTCGCCAATGTCACGACGTAAATAGTCGCGAATAGCACGTAAGATAACGTTAGTTTCTTGATGTATTAAAAATGGAGCAGGGCGACTTGCAGCGGCTTCTGAAATGGCATTCCAATGATGTGTTAAAACATTTAAATCCCATTCAAGCTCTTCATACTCTTTACCAACACCAGCGGTACGAACGATTAAACCCATGCCTTTAGGTAAGGTAAGTTTGCTTAAAGAAGCTTTAAGGTCTGTACGTTCGTCACCTTCAATGCGACGTGAAATACCGCCAGCACGAGGGTTGTTTGGCATAAGCACTAAGTAGCTGCCGGCAAGACTGATAAAAGTAGTTAACGCTGCGCCTTTTTGACCACGCTCTTCTTTATCAATTTGTACGATAACTTCTTGGCCTTCACGTAATACTTCTTTGATATTAGGACGGCCTTGAAAGCTGTAACCTTTAGGGAAGTATTCGCGAGCGATTTCTTTCATTGGCAAGAAACCGTGACGGTCAGCACCGTAATCAACGAACGCCGCTTCTAACGACGGTTCAATACGGGTGATTTTA
>TARA_R110000744_G_scaffold6973_3_pt1 | contig 15807 bp, 13 predicted proteins | sample TARA_R110000744 | Tara Oceans TARA_R110000744 (sample SAMEA4398083) | marine metagenome | biome: Polar Biome; feature: [DCM] deep chlorophyll maximum layer (ENVO:01000326); material: water (ENVO:00002006), including particulate matter (ENVO:01000060) such as... | depth 36 m | reverse complement strand
TGATGTGCTTTGGTACGTCGCCAATCTTGCAGGCGATCTTGGGTTCGAACTCGAATGGGTCGCACAGCAAAACTTAGACAAATTGAACAGCCGAATGGCCCGTGGAGTGGTCCAAGGCTCTGGCGACTATCGATAAGGAAATATTAAATGAACAATTACCTACCAACAGATTATCAGGCGTTTATCCACACAAGCCGCTACGCACGTTGGCTACCCGAAGAAGGTCGCCGTGAAACTTGGAGTGAGACTGTGGGACGCTATGTGAAAAACATCGTAGCCCCTGTCATTTCAGATGTATCTATCCAAAATGAGATTTCAGAGGCCATTACTGGTCTAGAAGTAATGCCTTCGATGCGGTCCATGATGACCGCAGGTACAGCGGCAAACCGTGACAACACATGTATGTACAACTGCTCTTATTTAGTCATCGATGACCCCAAAGCATTTGATGAAGCTATGTTCATTCTGCTGTGCGGCACAGGTGTAGGATTCTCATGTGAGCGTCAGTACATCAAAAGCCTGCCAGAGGTTCCAGAGCTACTGTTTGAAAGCGATTCAACTATTGTAGTCAAGGACAGCAAAGAGGGCTGGGCCAAGGCCTATCGTCTTCTGATCAGTATGCTCTACGCCGGTGAGGTTCCAAAGTGGGACGTAAGTAATGTACGACCTGCTGGCGCACGTCTGAAGACCTTTGGGGGTCGTGCTAGTGGCCCAGCGCCTTTGGTTGACCTATTTAACTTTACTGTTGATATCTTTAAGAAAGCGGCGGGTGGTAAGCTATCTTCCTACGAGTGCCATAGCATCATGTGTAAGATCGGTGAAGTCGTTGTTGTAGGTGGTGTACGCCGTTCTGCCATGATCAGCCTTTCAAATCTATCAGATGATCGTATGCGCTACGCTAAATCTGGTAAGTGGTTTGAGACAGCGCCTCACATGGGCCTAGCAAACAATTCTGTCGCTTACACAGAGAAACCAGATGCGATGGCCTTCCTGCGTGAATGGACTGCCCTGGCTGAAAGTGGTTCTGGTGAGCGGGGTATCTTTAATCGTGAAGCTGCAACCAAACAGGCAGCTAAGAATGGTCGTCGTGACCCTAATCGGGAATGGGGTACGAATCCATGTTCGGAGATACTGTTAGCTGGACCTAGAACCGATAAGAACGGCAACCCAATTGCAGGTACGGGTGGGCAGTTTTGCAACCTTAGTGAAGTAGTTGTTCGTGCTACTGATACTAAAGAAACTCTGGCTGAAAAGGTTCGTATTGCAACCATCTTGGGCACGGTACAGTCTACCTACACCAAGTTCCCTTATCTGCGCAAAGTATGGGCCAAGAATACGGCAGAAGAGCGTCTGCTCGGCGTATCTTTGACAGGTATCATGGACAACACCCTCACCAACGGCAAAGAGGGCGATCTAGCGGCCTTGCTAGAAGACCTGAAGCAGATTGCCGTGGATACCAACAAGGAATGGGCTGATAAATTAGGCATCGAAGTGTCGGCTGCTATTAGCTGTTGCAAGCCAAGTGGAACGGTTTCACAACTTGTTGACAGTTCTAGCGGGATTCATGCCCGACACAGCCCTTACTACATCCGTACTGTTCGTGGAGACAACAAAGACCCACTGACACAGTTTATGATGGATCAAGGTATTCCTAGTGAGCCAGAGGCATACAAGCCTGATCAAACTACAGTCTTTTCCTTCCCAATGAAGGCTCCCGAAGGATCTGTAGTTACAGCCGATATGTCTGCCATTGATCAGCTTAATATGTGGCTAATGTATCAGCGTCACTGGTGTGAACATAAGCCCTCTGTGACTGTAAACGTGAAAGCGGACGAGTGGATGGAGGTAGGTGCCTTTGTATACGAACACTTCGATGAAATGTCTGGTGTATCGTTCCTACCTTTCGATGACCACACGTACCAGCAAGCACCTTACCAGCACTGTGGTAAATCTGAGTATGAACAGATGCTTTCGTTTATGCCGAAGTCTATCGATTGGACAAAGCTCTCTGCCTACGAGACGGAAGACAATACCTCTGGAAGCCAGACAATGGCGTGTTCAGGAGATAGCTGTGAAATCGTAGATCTAACGGCATAGGGCAGCATGATGTACGTCATTATCTCCAGGGATCAATGCAACTTCTGTGATCGGGCGAAAGCAGTCCTCCGGTCACAGGGGAAGCAGTACACAGAGTACAACATACAATCAAAAAGTAGCAGGTGGCTTTTGCCCCTGTTGCTAAAGGCCGACTTGAAAACGGTGCCTCAGATCTTTGACTCTGATGGCAACCATATTGGCGGCTACACCGAGCTTGAAAACTCATTAAAAAAGTGAGGCAGGTTTATGAATACCCAACAGGCATATGAAGTCGGTTACGAAGACTTCTTCAAGAATAATCTCAGATGCGCTTACAAACCAAAGTCCCGTTTCTACAAGGAATGGTCCCGTGGTTTCAATGATGCGTACTTTTACAACAGGGACACCTATGTACAAAGTATTTCAACAGAAAGACTTCAACAAGTATGATGAAGCGGCACGTTCAGCGGCTAAAAGATTTTGGTCTTCGGTTGGCTATACTTGCGAGGACAATCCTGACGAGTATGGGGTTGATCTAGTTGTTGAAGGTCAGAACAAACGGTTCTTCTGTGAAGTAGAAGTTAAGACGGTTTGGCACGGGGTACAGTTTAAGTACCCCACCATCCATCTGCCGGTACGCAAGGCTAAGTTCTTAACGCAGCCTACCCAGTTTATGATCTTCAATAACAGCCTCACACATGCCGCCCTCTTTGGCCGCAAGGTTGTGCTTAACAGCCCCTGTGTAGAAGTCTCCAACGTCAAAATCATGCACGGCGAAAAGTTCTTCGACGTACCCCTTTCCCAGGCAAAGTTTGTCCAAACAATCTAAGGTATCTATGAGCAAAAATGCACGACGATATACACGTAAACGTAAAATAGTAGTGGGAGATGCACCTACGCCCAAATACTCTAAATCAATCGTATTAGTGCCCAAAACCTATAACCAGAAGATCTACGCCGACGCTCTGAATGCTGATCCTTTAGTGTTCGTCACTGGGTGCGCAGGAACCGGCAAGACGTATATGGCGGCTACACAGGCCGCTAAGATGTACTACGAGCGTAAGGTAGCCAAGATCGTCATCACACGCCCTAACGTGGCTGCAGGAGGCCGTGACATAGGCTTCTTTAAGGGTGGCCTAGAAGAGAAGATGGCACCCTGGGTAGCACCTCTAATTGATGTCCTTAAAAAGCATCTAGGCGAGGTAAAAGTGAAGAGTATGCTGTCTGACGGCGAGATTGTCGTAGAACCCTTTTCTGTCATGCGTGGTAAGTCATTCGACAATGCATTTATCATCTTAGATGAAGCGCAGAACACCACATATAGCGAGTTGAAGATGTTTCTGACTCGCATAGGGGAAAACACCAGGGTGGTAGTTAACGGTGATGTTGCTCAGACGGATTTAGCAGAAAAGTCTGGGCTAGGTCGCATCATCCGCATAATCAAAGGGCAGATGTTACCCTTCCCTGTGATTGAGATGACTGTGGACGACATTGTGCGCTCTGACGTGTGTGCCACATGGATCAAAGCCTTCATCAAGGAGGAAGCAGCATGATGGATCTTTATATTTCTGGTTGCCTATACCTTATAGGTTCCTTGTTCATGTTACTCAACTATGAGCCTGAAGAAGACTCCCCCAAACACTTGTATATGATGTTTGTATTTGCCTGGCCGCTTATGACTATATGGCTTTTACTAACAGACCTATTTGGAAACGAATAAGCGCCCCAAAGGTGTTGACCTTGGAGCGCCCTAGCTTTATAATATAAGACGAAGCTGGAAGTTTGGTCGCTTCCGTTTCGGTTTTAATTGGAACCCTCAGATTTCGGTCTGGGGGTTTTATTTATTGGTAGCCAATAAACTGCATCATATCCCTGTCTATGGTTCCTGCGTCTTCCTCGCCAAAAATATCCTCTTCTTGTACACGGAACTCGTAACGCAAACCCAAGACAGATGCATTGCCTGTTTCCGCAGCTATCTTGATAGCTATTTCTTTTGCGGAAACTTCATTACCATCAGCAAGCAGCTTCAACATAGTCTCGAAGTCTTTTCGATTAGCTACGATTGTAGCAAGGGTGTGTGCAGCCACTGTTTTCTGTAGCATTTCTGCCTCTGCTACGGGAACAGAAGTCATCCTACGAAGCATAGCCGCTGTGGGGTTCATGTAACCTGCTGTTAGAAGGATTGCTGTGGAAACGGCATCTCTAATGTTAGAGTCCCGTGCGGCATTGATGATTGTATCAGACCCAGCCTGCGACGTTTTTAACCTACTTGGGATGGATGTATCATACATCGTATTAACAAGAGTAATAATTGAGTCAGACATTTCGCTATTTTGCCCATAAACAACATTTATGGATTTAAGAAGGTTACTGGCCTCATCTTCGCTTAACTTCTTAACAGCACCTAGAGATACATTGCCACGGGCTTTTGTGCCCGACTTCATGGCGGTAGGTGATGCACCTATTAGACGTGTCCCTATATTTTCTAGAGAAATTGCTTTTAAGGCATCCACTGCCTGATCCCGTTGATACTGATCTGGCAATGTAGCAATCTTGTCCATTAGCTCTTTGATGCGGTTTTCAGAATTTTCTGACCCCATAATACCAGCCAGTTTAGTTCTAGCACTTGATGTAGGGGTGCTAGCTACGGGACCAAAAACACCAGTAGGGTTTGGTCTACCAGGCGTGTCTATCAGCATGCCCACGATGCCCTCTTGCGCCCGCAGTACATCTTCACCGTAGCTTTTTATAAGTTCATCATTAGCCAGTTTAATGTCACCCAAGTTACCATAGGCCTTCTGGATTTGATCATATGCCTCGGTCACGTCATTCAGAAGATCCGTGTCTCCTAAAGCCTGCAGTTGCTCCCTCACTGGGCGGAAGGCCTCAAACAAGAGGTTTTCTGGTGTATCTGTCCCTTTTGCTGCACCAGATTGCACGGCATCACGAAGAGCGTTGGCAGCTTGTGCCCTAAACAAAGCCCTAAATGAACCATTCAATTCTGTACCTGGGCGTACTGAACTAAGCATAGTACCAAGTTGGCTCATTAGTGTACCAGTTTGGTCCCCAACAACTTCATCAACAAACTGATCTGATCCTAGAATTACGTCCGGTTCATTTCGTTTAAACTCTCCTGGGATCTGTCCTCTCTCAGTATCAAACCTGCGCATATCCTGCATCTTACCTGTAAGACGCTTTATTGGTTCTGAGTTAGTAAATTTGGACATTGCCAGTTTATATTCATTATCCGCAGCCCTGTATGCTGCAGAAACACCTTCTTCAGAAGTAGCAATAACGTGTGCAAGTTGCCCGTCTTTTGCGTCTGTGATGTGATTTCTAAATGCAATCAATCGGCGTTGAATAGTTCGGTCGCCGCTGTAGCTATCTATAACAGAAGCCAGCCTCGCTTTGAGGTCGTACAGATCCTTAAAAGATACCTCTTGGGTGAGGCGTTCAATTACTTGATCAGGGGTTTCCATTATGGCGCTACTAGGAGCGTCACCTACAACAGGCATTGGATCAGTACGTGTACCCACACGCTGTGGAGCAAACCCCTCGAATACATCACTAAGGACTGTTTTGGCACGGCCACCTGAACCGTCTAATGCGTCTGCAGCACGGGTGATCTCAAGAAGCTGGTTGCGTAAAAGTTCTGCATCAATTGAGGCTTCAGGCAAAGCTCTATAGGTAGCATCAACCTCATCCATCGTACTCTTAAATACAGCATATCCTTCACTAGCAACAATATCTGTAAGCTCCTGACGAAGCTCTGCGTTGTTAGTATTAAACAGGCCATAGTTTCCTGTGTTCTCTGCTATGAGATCCTGAACAATAGGGTTGTCTTCAACTACAGTTGCCTGTGCCGCTAGTATCTCGTCTGTTTGTCGGGCTACATCGTCTGCATTGGAGGCTATCTCGGATACTTTTAAATCAGAGGCTCTTACTACATCTTCGGCTAGATTTTGTGCCGCTTGGTCAATAGTACGCCCTTCACCCGCAAGGCTACCTGCGGTTTCTGTCATAAATTCACCAATTTCATCCGGAATGCGATCAGCACCTGCTTGCACCAAAGGGTTGCTTTGCTGGCTGCGGAAGAGGCCTATCATGGATGTAGACATCTTTGCAGCCTCTTCCATCACAAACTCTTCAAATTCTACCTCACTAAGCGTGTCTTTCATGCCAGCACGGGTTTCTCTTATGTAGGCCTCAGAACCCATCATAAGAGCATTTGTAGTATCCGTGTCTATTGCTCTGGTTGCATCACCAAGACTTAGGTTAATAATCCTATTGTCATTCAATACACCTGCAAGCGCCCTAAGACGCAGTTTCATATCAACAGGGTTTAAGTTAACAAATTCTGGGTCTAGGTACTTAACGACCTCAAGAACGGTCCCGTCCCGAACCGCTGTTTTAAGGGCTTCTTTATTTGCTAGTTTTACACCAGCACTTGTCTTGCTAAATAAAAATTTACCAGACCCTACCAGTACAGATAACGCACCATCCATGACACCGTTGAGGATCATGCTATCTACCACCATAGCAAGGTCTTCTGCGGCAGCGTCACTTATATTGGGTAGAATGTCACTAACCTTGCTACCTTTTACTACAAGCCCTTCGTCACCTTCTGAGGACACAATAGCCTCTGCAATAGCAGTACCAATACCATTTGCTGCAACTGTAGACTTTTTACCTATTTCTGCAGATTTAAATCCAGTACCTACATATTTTAAGAATTTGCCGCCATACTTAACTACCTTCTGGGCAGCCCCTGCAGGTGCGGCTAGGGTAAGTATGGTAGTTGCAATAGCCTCTCCACCAGCCTGATCTAGGTCTGGCCTTGACGCAGCAAACTCACTCTCTTCTAGAATAGTGCCCTCTGTTAATAGACCGCCAAACTCCTGGTACAAAGTTCGTCCAGATTCTTCGATTACCCGATTAAATGCAGAAGCGTCAAAAATAGGATCTGGAATAAGAACCTTTTCCATACGGTAGTCTGCTACTGCCTCATCCCCTGTTACAGGCTCCCCGTCTGCATTTACTGGAACCATGCGATCATACACACGTTTACCGTTTTCTGTGTAAAACGATTGCCCTTCAAATAGGTCACGGGTTGCCTGCGACCACTGTGCTATGTCAGTATCATACTGGTCTTTAGCTATCTGGCTAGGCTGGGGATCAGAACCCTCTGGTTGTACCGTATTGTACCATGCTGCACCTACTCTGTCATATATGCTTAGATCTGGTTTAGTTTTTACCTCACCAGTAGTAGGGTCGGGGAATGAACCATATAAATTATCATATGTAAACGAATCCCTCGTATCTTTTATCGGCGCTGGACCTGTGTCTTGGGGTGTATTTTCTGCAACAAGCCTTTTTATATATACATCCCATTCTTCTTGTGTACCGCCCTGCCATGTAGGAAGCCCTGTACCATCATCGAAGTCTGTTTCGGATTCTGCAGTAACGGGTTCAGATTCTACAACAACGGGAGCGGCTGTGTCATCAACATCACCTCCCATATTGAGACCTTGGGATTTAAAAAACTCTAATTCTTCTGGTGTAAAATCTTCCATTAATCTGCTACCTTCTTAGTAAGTGCTTGTTCAACGGCGGCAGTAGATACCCCTTGTATTCTTGCTAATTCAGCGGCTAGTTGTGTACGCTGTTTAGGGTCAAGGTTTGGGTTATTATAGGATTTCTCAAATACCGAAAATGCATCTAGGTTTTTAATTTTGGATACTTGCTGCCCTGCACTAAGCGGCGTCACAGGGTCAGAGCCAGAAGGTTGATTTTCTGTGTTCGGTGCTTGATACTCCGTATTCATCCAATCTAGCTGCGCTTGGATGTCTTGACCCTCAAGATACTTGGACATAGGTACCATTTGCTCACCAAATGCTCTCTCAGCGTTTGGAATCATACCTGCCGCTTCGATGCTTGGATGCGTTAGCAGAAGGTCGTGTGCTTCCTCGGCTTTGGTGTAACCTGCATTGACTAACTCACGTAGATTTTTTGTAAAGGTTGGGTAATCGCTACCGGCTACAACAACATTAAATGCAGCTTCAAAATCTTTGTCTGTGGTACGCTCCTGGCCCATTGCTGTTCGTGCATATACATAGGCGAACTCAATAGCCTGTGCCTGAAACCTTGAGTATTCATCCGCACTGATACCTAGCTCGGTTAGTTCTGATGCAGAAGGCATGTCTTCTGCCACACTGGCAATTTTATATGCTTCAGTGCTAATGTTTTCTACATCGGAGACAAAACCATTCAGGTTTTTATACTCTGTGGATATTCTTTTTATAATAGAAGGGATTTTCCCGCCAACCAGAGTTAGAACTTTACCATCGCTTTTTCTTACAATTTCGTCGATTGAAGCGGCTCTGCGGAGTAAATCTGTCACATCACTACGTCTAGTATTCAAAGGAAGAACTACTTTATCCTGTACTGTGGTAGCAGCACTACGGATTTCTTTTACATTGTCTGCACTTAAAATAGAATTTGCTACAAAATCTGTAGGTTTAAAGGACTTGTTAAGGGAATATGAGTAGAAACCGCCACCCTCTTTAGCAATGACCTCTATAGAACTTACAGTACCGTCTTCGTTCGTAATGTCGGCATAGAATTTCTCTTCCGTAAGGCCTAGATCTGATGTCAATTCACCAATCTTTCCTAAGTGTGTATCAAGCTGTTCTAATACACTCTTCTTATCATCGAAGCTAAGGTTAGAGTTTTTAACTAACAATTTCTTTGCTTCAACAGCCGGTTTCGTGGATATATTTGTAAAGTATGATGAAAGATCAGCACCTTTTGTAGCCGTCATAAGCTCTATAGCTTCTCTTGTAGCCACAAGTTCTGGGTCTGTTGAATTAGACAGGGCTAATACTAAATTAGCTCTCTCAGTAGGGGCCATATTAGCGAGATCTTGAAGCCCTTCTAGATCAATACTTTCTTTTTTACCCGCAGGGTCGTAATTGAAACCCTGCTCTTGGCCTACGACCTCTGGCTTAATTTCGCTTACAGGGGAAGTAACAGCCATCTGCTGTTTAGCGGAATCTCGTGTCTCCTGAGACAGAAGCATTTCTGTAGACGTTGCCTCTAGGTCATCAATAGCAACAGGCTTATCTAAACCGTCAACAGGTACTGCACTACTGGATGGCAAATCTGGTCCCTGTGTCTCTGGGCCTAGTACATCAACATTGGGAATTTGGAATTTACCATCGTCAAAGTCTTTAGTAACTTTTGTCATGGCGGCACCAGCACCAAACACCTCTACATCAAGTGCAATAGCGTTAATTGCAGCGGCATTTTCACGGTCTACACCAACGGATGCAGCGATAGCTAGGGTAGCACGTTCACGCTTCCTAGCAGCTTCTTCCTTTTTAGCCTGTGCAGCGGCATGGCTTCGGGCAGCGGCTGCGGCACGGCGTTTTTCTTCCTTTGCTTCAATGCGGTCTTCTTCGGCCTTCTTCAGAATACTCTTCGACATAATGCCTGCGCCAGTATCAATGGCTTTGGCGAGTGTATTATCAGGCTGGTTAAAGCCACCAGACTTAATCTTGCCTGTAATTCGGGCTTTTGTTGAACGGTATGCCATTACACTTCTTCCTCTTCTGCGTCACCAAGCATAAGAGCCTGTTCTTCTGCTGTAGCAGGCGTGTCTTCGACAGGCTGTGCAGGGGCCATAAGGCCACCTTCATCCTCTGGTGCGGCCTCTACGGCGCTCTCAGGGGCTGTCTCTTCAGGCTCTACATCGTCAATGACACCCATCAGGCGTTTCAGCGTGACAGAGGTGATTGGGGTACGTTTACTTTCAAGACCATCTTCGTATTTGATGTTCTCACTGTCAGCTAAGATCTGCAGGTAACGGTAGACGGGGCCAGCAGCCAGAATAGCCATATCAATCTGGAATTTACCCCTACCAATACCCTGCATCATTAGACCAGCAACGATGTTAGTCAGAGGACGACCCATGCCCATAAGGCTGTAAACGATCTCTGCAGTGGCTTCATCGTTCATACGTTCCATGACGTACTCCACCGTACTATCGTATGTCTCTATCTCAGGTGGACGGTGCCACGGATAGTTTCGAGTGTCTGCGGTGAAGTTTTCACCTGGAATAGGACCGACTGTTTTCAGATCAAACATCATCAACCTCTTCTTCGTCTTCGATTTCCATGTCTGCTAGATCAGTTTCTAGTTCATCCATATAATCCGGTGTGTAAATAACAGGATTGCCCTGAACCTTCATAAGCTCTTCAGGCATATTACCTTTCAGAAAGCTCTTTATTGATTTCTCAATTGCGTCTTCAAACTTCATTTTTAAGCTTCCTGTATTTAAACTCTCGCACCCGCATAAGCAGCACCAATTTGGATAGCGCCACCCAGAAAGGTATCAAAGAGACTTGCTTTCTGTGGTGTTGAAGCGGCTGCTGACATCTCACCTAGCAGAAGGCGTACTTCAAATTCTTCTTCTGTGAGTGCGCCCTTAAACAGATAATCTAAGGTGCTATCTGTGCGGTCCCAGATCTTGTTGAGACCTTCTTGAGAGATGTCTAAGTAGTTCTTTGTGTCAATTGCCGCAGCATCATAGGCCATGCCTGTGTTTGTGGTTGCAACAGACTGACGCCACTTTGAATTAGATTCATCTACAGCATACTGCATTTTTGAGTAAAACTGTTGGCGCTGGTTAGCCAGGCTCATGCGGAACTCTGTGGCGTCATTAATCTCGCCAGCGTTGAACCGTTTAAGCTCAGAAAATAGGTTGGCGTTAAATTCTTCAACCTGCACACCAAGCTCTGTATAGAATTTGGTAAACTCGTTGTTAGTCTCTGCAGAGAACCTACGGGCTGCGTTCTCTTGCTGTGTGTCTTCTAGCAGAACCTGAACACGGGCCTGAGTGTTAATAACCTGTGCCTGCTGTTCATTAGTAAGGTTTGACAGATCCATCTCAAGAAATGCTTGAGCATTAGTAACCGCTGCAGCCTGACGTGCGCCTAGATTAGAAACTTCAAACTGAGAAAGGACATTCGCCTTGTTTATGATAGCTTGCTGGCGGTTATCTAGGTTTTTAACAGTAAGGGTCTGGAAGAAGGTTGCTTCTTTTTCAGCAATACCCAAGGTAGCTTCCATAATGGCATTTGACATAGCTGCAGTTGCTGCAGTGCCAGATACACCTGAAAATGATATCGTACGGCTTACTGAACGAGCAAGGCTCTGTGCCCATGGTGGGATAACAGGATTACCGTTGCTGTCTTTAAATTCAGCAGAGATAATCTCCATCTGCCCTAAAATAGTAGACTTGCTATCAGTGTAGTTTCCCTCACCAAGCTCTTGGGCAAGTAACTTACCAGAGGCTGTAGAGGTATTAATAATTGATGTGATGCCCTGGGTAGCATAGTCGTTAAGCGCCTCTCCCGTGACGTTCGTAGTGCCGTCTGCATTTACACCTGTTGCAGCACCCTTCATATCAATCTGGATACCGTCTGCATCAACCAGGTTCTCATCACGGATCTCGCCCGTAGCAGGATCTACGTTAAACTCTGGATTATCCATACTACCAGAAGCAGTGGCTGCGTCATATGTCGTAGGCGCTACTTCGTCCGGTGAAATGACACCGTCAACACCCGTGACCGTTTCAGGTAAGTAATTCTCAAGAGCCGATAGTGCGTAGTTAGGGTTGTTAGGGTCTAGTAAAGCACCCGCCGTTTCTGGATCTAGGTTAGGAATAATATCAGAAAGGTTAATACCCTTTGCATCTAGATATGCTTTAGGGTCTGCAATCATTGCTCGGATTTCTTCATTGGACGCCGTTACACCAGAATCCACAATCATCTTAGCTATGCCTTCAGGGGATATAGAACCTCCTGATCCACCATCAGCCCCACCCTGTTGCGCATTGTCGTTTGCTTCCTGCATAATTGCATCAGCACCGTCATTGTCTCCACGGTCACGAGCCTCTTGGGCTAGTGCATCATACCCTGTCAGGCCTGTATTTTCATCTTTAATTGATAGCTTATCAACAACCGTGTCACCATCAACCACCACCTCGTAGGGTAGACCTAAGAAGTTGTAGGAGTAGTTGAAACCATCTTCGTTGACGTAAACCTGCCGACCATCAACAACGCTGCCGTTTTTAAGATCGTCCTCTGGGTTAAGGTTATTAGCCCAACCAGAAAGCTTGCCAATGATACCAAGAGGCGTCGCAAAGCCTAGTGCAGCCTGGATACCTGAAGGGGCTGACCCTTTTACTTTATCTTCGTCACCAGAAAATATACCTGTTATGCCACCGACAGCATCAGAGATTGTGTAATCATCTCCATGACCTGTAGAGGTAGATCCAACAGACACCGTGTTTCCAGATGAGGTATTCTGGTTGGTGCTAGAAGAGTTCATAGCTCCACCAGCGACAACCTTATTGGTGTCAGTGTTTACCAGACTGCCGTTTTGGTACTCAGTATTATTGCCTCTAGTGGTTACATTAGCCACGCTTTCAGTAAAACTATTACCGCCGCCGAAGGTATCTGCCCATAAACCCATTAGATCTTATCCTTTTCTTCTTCACATCTGCGGATACGATCTCGCAAGTAGATGTAATTTTTTACAGCCTCATCAATTGCCGTTGAAGCGGCAGGAAGGCTCTCTAATTCATTGGCTAGTTGGCTGTTGAACCGTTCATCATACTGCTTGATTTGTGGGCAGTAGATTTCAAGCTTGGTTCTATAAACCGTTTGAGCGCAACCGGTCAGTAATAGACTTGCGATCAGTAAGATTGTCAGTTTCTTCATCTGCCATCTTCTTATAAAATTCATATTGTTCGTTACGGGTCTCAAGCTCATCTGTCAGAACTTTAGTCTTCTCTTTGGCCCGTCCCTTAATTTGCCCAAAAAGGTATATAATGGGCAAAGATAGGGCCAAGGTGGCAATGATGTAGGTCTTTACTTTACCGAAGACGCTAAACATCAACCCCGTCCTTTTGATCCTTCCAACGTGCGTATGCTGCCAGAGCAATACCGCCAATTGCACAGATCAGGAAAACGGTCTTTAGGCTGTCGGCATATGCAACCAAGCCTTCAATTTGTCCTGAGACCTCGTTCAAAGCAGTGGCAGCGCCTGCGATACCTGCACCTGCCATCGTCTTAGATTTAGCCAGAGGTTTCTTGTCTTGTGCAACAGGCTTCTGAGCCATTGGGACGTCGGCGTCATCACTAGGAAGCTGTGCATCCAATGTGAACAATGCTGCCTCTGCAGAACGGCGGCGAGTAAGACCGGTAAGGGGCTGTAGTTTGCCATTAACCCGTGCCTTATTCCAACGCATAAATTGTGCCGGTACTGCAGAATAATCTCCTGCATTAAGCTTCTTTAAAAGTGTAGAGCTACCGAAGGCACCGCTGCCAAGGTTGAATACAAAGGACACTAGAGCGTCGAACTGATATTGCGTCAGCGGTACATCAACCAAACGCTTAACATCCGCCTCGTAGATCTTCATATCGTCACGCAAAAGGTCTTCTGCCTCTTGCTTTGTAAGACGCATGTTCTTCTTAACACCTTTGGTGTGGCCGTAGCCGATAGTGAGAACACTAGCAGGGCAGCGATATGGGACTACCATACCATCTGGCCCTAATTTATGCAGGCCTTCAAACTTCTTGATTAAGTTAAGACCTTGGTCTGAGATTGATTTAGGATGCATAGTTTACCTTGTCTGTGAGAAGGGCGACATGAAGCCACCGGTTGGTACATTGCCCTGCATCGCTGGGCTTAAGTTGCCCATGCTTGTGTTGGCTCCCGCCACGTTTTTCAGTTCGCCCAAATCATTCAAGACCCTGTTAATGTTGATAACTTTATTGCCTATCACCTTACCAGTCACATCAAACGAGCGAAGTAATAGATTACCTTGATCATCCATCGCACGAGAGATTGTATTACCCTGGTCGTCGATAGTGTTGCGGATAAGTTGTCCGCCATCATCAAAAGCGTCGCCAAGCTGTTTAAACTCCTGACGCATACTCATTTCTAAGTCTGTCTGGGAAGACGCTATTTCCGCCATATTTTTTGCTGACTTGATTTGGCTTACATCTAAGGTTTCAAACCCACCTACCAATGAATTTTGTAGGTCTGTAGCGGCATTGTTGGTTGTTGCTTGAGACCTATCAATCTCAGTCATCAAACCTTCTTGTCCTGTAGAAATACCCTGAAGGGCAGTTGCTGTTTGAGATTGATAAGTCTCTGCGTCTAAAATCATTTGCTTAACGTCTAGTTCTACCTGCCCTACTTGGATGCCCGAAGCGTCAAATTTAGTTTCAAGTAACATCCCCTGATCCGTAAACGAGCGAGAGATTGTGTTGCCTTGATCGTCAATAGAGTTCTGTATTAACTCGCCATTAGCGTCAAATGCCGACGTCAGGCTTTTGTACTGCGCTCGTGTAGTAGCATCTAAAGTTTCACCTGAAGTTGCTAGGTACCCTCTTAGGTTAGACATGCGAGTAATCGCATCGCTGTCTGAGGTGGAAAGTGCGTCAGACGTAAGTTCGTTAGAAGCAGTAAAGCCGCCCTCCACCGTATCGGAGAGAGTGCCAGATGTATCAGTAAGTTGATCTGAAATAGCTGTTTGACCAGTTGCAGCCGCCTGGGCAAACACACCTAGATCTTCCCGTAACCTGTCTGTCTGATTAGCTTGTGCAGTTGCCATGTTGGAACGAGCCGTATTGGCAAGTGTTGTATCGTCACCGTAACGCTCTACGTAGTTATCGAAATTAGTCTTATACGTATTTTGGTTACCTTCAATTGCGGCTTGATTGGCTAGAAGAGCACCAGCATATATGTCTGCGTTCGTCTGCATGGTGCCTAGATTTGTATCTAGAGCAGTCTGTCCTGTTGCTAGACCCGCTTGTCCGTCTGTCACATTCTTATCAGTAGCCGCAAACCCGCCGGCAAGTGCTTTAGAAGCGTCTGAAAAGCCATCGGTTAGAGTTGTCTGGGCTGCAGTTGCGTTGTTGGTACGTTCAGTAGTAGCAGCATCAAATCCACTAGCCTGATCAATAAAACCCTGATCCACAGCACCTTGGATAGATGTGTTAGCCGCATCAACGGTATTGAAACGACCCCCTAGAGCATCAATTCCACCATCAAAATTCGTAGATAGTTGGTCCACCCGCAAAGCATTGTCGTTAATGCCCGTATTGTTAGCATTAACTCCTGTATTCACAGAATCAAACTGCTTATTCATACCTTCATTGTATGTACCCAGAAGATCTGTAAGGTTGGTAAATCCAGTTGTTACATTATCACCTACACCAGTAATGTCAGAGGCAAGGCCTTCGGTGTTAGCATCTACCGTATCAAAACGCTTATTTGTCCCGTCATAGGCTGCTTTGATCGTTTTATTATTAATTTTCAGGTCTCTTGATAAGGAACCAAACTGCTCGTCTCCCAAGCCAGTAACATTGGTGGTATTGTACGTCTTTTTAGAACTAAATAAGCCCATAGCAGAACTCCATTGAAACCACGACGTTTGGCATTAAAGCCTTAGCCTGGTATAGATTTTAAGGGGGTTTATGTGGGAGCAGCAATGCCGCCCAGCTAGTGAGCACCTAACTATGTGCTGGGGATGTAATCAGTATAGCACTTAGTTAGTGTAGTTAGCAAGTACTTTATGCCGCCGCTACTACAGCTTCTGGCGTACCATCTACAGTAGCCTGTGCTTCTGCACGTTCAGCCACATCAACAGTAATCACG
>TARA_R110000744_G_scaffold89750_3_pt1 | contig 15817 bp, 14 predicted proteins | sample TARA_R110000744 | Tara Oceans TARA_R110000744 (sample SAMEA4398083) | marine metagenome | biome: Polar Biome; feature: [DCM] deep chlorophyll maximum layer (ENVO:01000326); material: water (ENVO:00002006), including particulate matter (ENVO:01000060) such as... | depth 36 m | reverse complement strand
TTTTTACTCTAAGTGAGCAACATGCACGCGGTATTTTTAGACTATCAAACCTTTAGCCCTTCCCTTGACTTATCTGAGCTTAATCAGGTAGTTAGTAAAATCGATTTACATGCGACAACAGCGCCAACTGAAATTTTTCAACGCTGTGAAAACGCTGAAATTATATTGAGTAATAAGGTTGTTCTTGATAGCGAGACACTGAAGAAATTACCGCATTTGAAATTAATATGCATAACCGCCACCGGTTATAATAATGTAGATATTGTTGCAGCGCGTGATCTTGGTATAGCGGTAACTAACGTTAGCGGTTATGCACAAAACTCCGTTGCCCAATATGTATTTGCTCAGCTGCTAGCCTATTACAGCCGAATCGAAAATCACAATAACAACACCCGTAATGGTCAATGGCAAACAAGTGAAACATTTTGCTTGCACGGTAAGGGTAGCGATGAGTTAACCGGTAAATCTATTGGTATTGTTGGTTATGGTGCATTAGGTAGTAAAGTAGCGACCATTGCGCGCGCTTTTGACATGAAAGTATTGATAGCCGAAAGACCAAATGCACTGACCATACGTAAAGACAGAGTCGCTTTTGAACAAGTCGTTGCCCAAGCCGATATCATCAGCTTACACTGTCCACAAACGGAGGATACTGAAGGCTTTTTCAACGAAGAGATATTCAAAGCAATGAAAAGTAGCGCAGTATTAATTAATACTGCCAGAGGCGCTTTAATTAATAACCATGACTTATTAAATGCATTAAATAATAACCAATTAGCTTGTGCAATTTTAGATGTATTAGAGCAAGAGCCACCGCCAAAAGATCATATACTTTTAGCCGCTCAATCAACTAAGCTAAAAATAACCGCGCACATCGCTTGGGCAAGCCAACAAGCACAGCAAGCCTTACTTAATTTAGTCGCCAACAATATAACGGCATTTAAGCAAGGCAATCGCACCAATCGCATCGATTAATATCTTTAAGCGAAAACCACATAACTAAAGTAAAGTGCTAAAACCATTGATCTTTTACTTTACCATAATGAAAATAGCCCCATTGCCCTACGCGTCTTAATGGCGCAAAAGGAAATTTTGGCAATGCTTTATTGTATAAAGGTAAATTAGGCACAGGTTTTTCCGCCACTTTTTCAGCTAAGCGCTTTCCCGCTTGAACCGAGAAAGACACCCCGCTACCGCAGTAGCCCATGCTGTAGAAAACTGATTTATCGTCATTTTGGTAAATATGTGGCAAGTCATCCAATGCCATACAAATCCAGCCAGACCAAGCATAACTGTACTTTATATTTGCCAAGGCAGGAAAGCTGGTTTTTAATACCGACAGTAAACGCTTTGCGTAGTAAGGGTCATCAGCACTTTTACCGGTAATGGCCCCGCGACCACCAAACAATATTCTATTATCCGGCAACTTGCGGTAATAATACTTTAACGCTCGAGTATCCATCACAACATTTGATGTTAAAAAATTACACGCTGCAATTTGTGCTTCACTCAAGGGTTCAGTCACAATAATTTGTGAAAGCACCGGCAATGTTCTGTCTGTGGTCAGTGAGTGAAAATTTTTCGGAGTATAACCATTGGTTGCTATCACTACTTTTTGTGCGCTAACAATACCATTAGGAGTATGTAATAGTTGTTTTTTATCTTGTACTTGCCATTGAGTCACCGGCGACGAACAATGCACTTTCACACCTGCCTGACGCGCCAGTTTTTGGTAACCCCAAGCTAATTTTAACGGATTTAAGCCAAAGCCATCTTGATAGCGAATTGCGCCATAGGCATTACGATCGTCCATGTACTGTTGACGTAGTTGGTTTTGTGAAAGAATTTCCACATCATAACCAAACATTTTTTGTTGCAGTTTTGCTAACTCAACTAATTCTTTTAGCTTATTAGGTTTATGCGCAACTTTAATATAACCAGCACTTTGCTGATCGCAATCTATCCCTTCATTAATCAATGAATTAACTGTTTCAACGCCCGCAGCCATTTCTTGATAGATACCGCGCATCACCTCTTCGCCCCATTGCTTTGCCATTTGGCCATAGGATTTTCGACCAGAAGACTTTAAAATAAAGCCAGCATTACGGCCACTACAACCCCATGCAGTTTGATTAGCTTCTAACACATGCGCTTTAATGCCATGTTCTCGAGCTAAATGTAGGGCACAAGACAAGCCAGTATAACCAGCGCCAATAATGGCAACATCAACATCAAGATTCGCAATAACTGCGCCATCATGTTCAGGAGCTATGCCTGATACATTTGCCCAATAACTTTCGGGGTAGGCTTCATTACAGCCCGGAGATAAATCATGCAATGGATCGTACATTTTCACTTCCAAATTTTTTAAATTATTTTTAAGCACGCGCGCTTAAAGTATCTCAGAAAAAACAGTACAATACTGTAATGACTAACTCAATAAAAACAAAATCATGAGCATAACGCTTAACTATCAACACTTAACACCTGCTGACTTTGACCTTGTTATTCAATTAGCTACCGAGGTTCACGGTGAGGGTTATATTGATAAAACAAGTATGCAAGCTTGGTATGAAAAAGGCATTAAAAATAACATAAACGCTAGTTTTGTCGTTTATCATAATAAAAAATTAGTCGGATTTAGAATTACTTATGCTGCACAACAGTGGCAGATAGATAAATGGTGCTCAACTGAACTCTGGCCAGTACCTGCTGAACAAGTTTGCTATTTCAAATGTAATACGGTTGATGAGCACTATCGCGGCCACGGCGTTGGTGGTGAACTTTTAAAACGCTCAATTATCGCAACTAAAGCCCAAGGAGCACTGGCTGGTGTTAGCCATTTATGGAGACCAAGTCCGGGCAATAGTGCCGTCAAATACTTTACTAAATGCGGAGGCATATTAATTAAAGATCACCCAGACCGCTGGCATGAAATCAGCTTAGCTGGCTATGATTGTCCGATATGTCATCATGACTGTCATTGCGAAGCTGCAGAAATGATGATTATTTTTCAATAGACCTTGAAAACTCTTTTGCAACAGTCACAGTGAGCAAAAATAAATTCGGTTATTAGTGCCACTAATAACCAATATATCACAGACAATTAGCCAAATATTTTACGTAATATTGAAGGCTTTTCTGTCACTTTATCAATAACTAGTGGCGAACATTCTGGCAAGGCTTTAAAGCAAGATAAACTTGGGAATTCAACATCGAGTTTACCGTGTTCATAATCACCAGTCGCTGGGTTAAAGCGATATTCTTTACTCCAGACAGCTATATTTTCAGTCACTTGATTAATCGCGTCCACCACATAAGCGACTTCTTTGTCTGATGTGGTAGGGTGAAACGACGCTCGGATCCAACCTGGCTTTTCGGCGTAATCACCTAAATCTATTTGCTGTGTTATTTTTGACGAAGTATCTTGATCAACATTTAAAAGAATATGGCCATAAGTACCCGCACATGAACAACCACCTCGGGTTTGCACGCCAAATTTATCATTTAGCAGTCGTACAATTAAATTATAATGCGCGCCAGGTACATAAAACGAAACAATAGCGAGGCGATCACGAATATTAGGTTCAAGCATCACAACATGCTCATTTTTAGCTAAACTGTCCATCACATAGTGGGTAATTTCAGCTTCGCGTTGCTGTATATTTTCAACCCCCATCGCATCTTTTACTTTAATGGCTAAAGCGGCCTTAATGCATTGTAAAAATCCTGGTGTGCCACCATCTTCACGCATCTCTATATTATTAAAGAAACTATGCTTACCCCAAGGATTGGTCCAGGTAACTGTACCTCCGCCGGGATGATCTGGCACTTTGTTTTTATAAAGCGCTTTATTAAACACCAACACGCCAGAACTACCAGGACCACCTAAAAATTTATGCGGCGAGAAGTAAATAGCATCTAACGCTTGTTTAGGGTTACTTGGGTGCATGTCGATATCAACATAAGGGGCAGAAGCGGCAAAATCAACAAAGCACAAACCGCCATGTTGATGCATAATTTCAGCAAGTTGATAATAAGGGGTTTTTATACCCGTAACATTTGAACAGGCAGAAAATGAGCCTATTTTTACCGTGCGGTCTTGGTATTTTTCTAACAACTGCGCTAAATGTTCTAAAGAAGGTAAGCCATTGCTATCTGGATCAACAATTTCAAGCGTCACATCACATTCATACCAAGACGTTTGATTAGAATGATGTTCCATATGCGTTATAAAAACTACAGGTCTGTCATTTTCTAAAAAGCTGACTTGCGCTTGCATACGCTCAGGGATGCGCAAACCTAAAATGCGTTGGAATTTATTGACCACCGCGGTCATACCTGCACCCGCAGTGATCAAAACATCATTATCGCAAGCATTTACATGGCGTTTAATAACATGTTGAGCATCATGGTAGGCGTGAGTCATAGCACTACCTGTTAGATTAGTCTCAGTGTGTGTATTAGCGACATACGGTCCTAATTCATTGGTAATATAATCTTCAATCGGTTGATATAATCGGCCGCTGGCGGTCCAATCGGCATAAATAATATCAAGCGTTTGGCCATTAATTTTATGCTGTAGGTTTTGCCCAATAACATGGTGCCGAAATGGTAAAAAATAACTTTCCAATGACATATTAGCTTGCTCTTAACTTCTATAATAAAAACATACTAGCACCATTTGCCTTTTGAACAATAAAAAACCAACAAATCAACATTAATAGCAAAAAAATTCCAAAATAAAAGAAAATAAAGAACATGTTTACCGATAACGGTATATCTAAAGCTAAAAATGAAAATAAATTTTAGTAATTTAGCTATATTGAAATGATTTCCTCAAAATGACAAAAAATCGCTACGTTTTAATCGCTAATTTGCCAATTAATGACGGCTTTATTTTGCGTTTGTAGCCAGGCATTTGCTTTAGAAAAGTGCTGACAACCAAAAAAGCCTCGATAAGCAGAAAGTGGTGATGGGTGTGGACCACTTAAAACAAGATGTTTTTGCTGATCAATATTCTTACCTTTTTTCTGCGCATGACTGCCCCATAGTACAAATACACAACCGATATTGTGCTGATTTAGTTCAGCAATAATTTTATCGGTAAAAGTTTCCCAGCCTAATTTCGCGTGAGAATGTGCTTGCCCTTGCTTAACGGTAAGCACGGTATTCAACAACAAGACTCCTTGCTGAGCCCACTCTGTTAAATAGCCATGCTTTGGTACAGTAAAGTCCGTTATATCTTGGCTAAGCTCTTTATATATATTGACTAACGAAGGCGGAACTTTAATACCTTTACGGACCGAAAAAGCCAAACCATGCGCTTGCGACTCACCACTTTTACCTAAGCCATGATATGGATCTTGACCTAGAATAACCACTTTCACATCGGACAAATCAACCGTAGAAAAAGCGCTAAAAACATCTTCTTCAAGGGGGAATACAACTTCACCATTCGTTCGTTGTTGAGCAACTGTTTTGGATAATTGTTGAAAGTAATCTTGTTGTTGCTCATGGGCAATTATTTTTTGCCATTGAGGCTTTAATGTTGTCATAAAATTTTGTGCATCATGTATTTAATATCATGCCTATATTATGCGATATTTCCTGCATAAATGTCATCGGTAGATAATGAGTATTTGCCTGGAATAAAACACTGAGAAGCCATGTGAACATAGTGGTTGTCTATTTGACGGCTTAAATGCCGAGCTACAGCGAACGATCACTCAAGAGTGCACGTTATTTTCTTGTAGGTTGAAGTTGAGGTTGAGGTTGAGGTTGAGGTTGAGGCCATCATGCTCAATAATTCATCGACGCTGTAAAAGTCTATTTTCAACGAACAATCAAACGAAAAAAAGGCAGTAAAAACTGCCTTTTATATTGAACCTGATATTTTTCAACGAGCAAGGTACTATGCCATTAAGTAAGCTCTAAGATGCCATTAAGTAAGCTCTAAGCTCGGCAAAATCAGTGGTACTTGTGGTAGATAAAATAGTTTCACTAGCACAATCGGCAAGCTCTTTTGGTAAGCCTATTGGTTGTCCTAAGGTACTTTCAACAATATCTTTAAATTTCGCTGGATGAGCGGTACCCAAAAACACACCGAATTCAGCATCAGTAGCATTATATTGCAATGCTCTGTAAGCCACTGCCGCATGAGGCTCACTTATGTAGCCAAGTTTTGCCAACTGGATCATAGACATTTGAGTTTGCTCTTCATCGATCGATACAGAACTAACGCAGTCTTGCTCAACTAAGCCGGCTTGTAGCATATGCTCAACACGTGGCCAGTTGTTAGGGTTACTAACATCCATAGCGTTAGAAATAGTTGCTACCGTGTCATTAGGGGTCCATTCGCCAGTTTGTAAGTAGCGAGGCACTGTGTCGTTGGCATTTGTTGCCGCAATAAAACGCTTAATCGGTAAACCTAATGCTTTAGCAAATAGTCCGGCGGTTAAGTTACCAAAATTACCACTTGGAATTGAAAAAACAATATCATTTAAGGCATCATTACCTTTTTGGCGATAAAGTTGCGCAACGGCTTCAAAATAATAACAAATTTGCGCTAGTAAACGACTAATGTTTATTGAATTCGCAGAGTTTAATCCGATAGTTTCTTTCAGTTCTTTATCTTCAAAAGACTGTTTAACTAGCGACTGACAATCATCGAAAGTGCCTTCTACCGCGATAGTACGAATATTACCACCTAAAGTAGTAAACATTTTTTCCTGTAATAGGCTGATTTTTCCTTTCGGATATAAAATGACGACATCGATATTATCAATACCATGAAATGCATGGGCAACCGCAGCGCCAGTATCACCGGATGTTGCTGTCAAAATAGTCACTTTTTTATTTTCACTGAACGCCTGTAAACATTTAGCCATAAAGCGAGCGCCAAAGTCTTTAAAAGCCAATGTTGGACCGTGGAATAATTCTAATATTGCACGTTTCTCACTGATAGGCTGTATTTGCGCTGGAAAATTAAAAGCATCAGTTACAATTTCAGTTAACTGTGCTTCAGTTAAATCTTCACTAACAAACGGATATAATACCTTAACGCTGCGCTCAACCATTGGCAGCGCAAGTAAGGCTTCAATATTATCAAAACGAGGTAATTCTTCAGGGAAAAACAACCCTTGATTACGCCCTAAACCTTGCTTTACCGCACCAGCAAAACTGACTTGTTCATCGTTCTCTTTTAAATTATAAAATTTCACACTAATTTCCTATATAGGTTTAATCTCGTGCCTGTAAAGCAAAAGATTGAATTTTTTACTCAGGTAAACTCACTGCACCTTGAGCATCAGCTCGACAAATATGCACAAATCCTTCACTTGCGCCGGACGGTGATGTTTGTAAATAATTGTTGTTCAACCAATGGGCAAAATTTTGAGCTTTTGCTTCATCGTCAGTAACACAAAACAGCGTTGGACCTGAGCCAGAAATACCGACTGCCAAGCAACCTTCTTGCTTTAAATAACTTACAGCGTTGCTATAGCCAGGTAATATTTCTTGACGATAAGGTTCAGCGACTACATCGGTTAATACCGAGAAAGCTTGTGCCTTATCACCGCGATGGCAAGCATCGACAAAAGTCGCTAAATTCTGTCCAAAGCTAATCAAATCTGCACGCGAATAAGATGTTGGCAATATATCTCTTGCCGCTTTGGTTGATACTTCAATCCCTGGATATGCCATAACAAAATAACAATCTTCAAATTGCGGTAAATTACGGGCAATTATATCTGGGTCTGGCACCATTAACTGCATACCACCTAAAAAACACGGTGCAACATTATCATAGTGTAGACTACCACTAATTTTTGCTTCCATTTGCCCCATCATTTTTAACAGTGCTCGCTGCGAAAAGCTAAACTGATGGTATTTTTCATAAAAAGCATTTAAACCAGCAATTGCAGCCACGACAGAACAAGCACTAGAGCCTAACCCGCTACCTACTGGCATACGTTTATCTAAGGTAATTTTGACTTCAGCAATAGTTTGCTTACTGGCAAAGAGCTCTTTATTAAATAAAAGTAAACAATCCCAAACAATATTTAGCTTAACATCGCTTGGTAACTTATTTGCAAAATTACCGATTACCTCTAACTGGTCACCGTCATTACTATGTGTAACCGTAACAACATCACCTAATAATGTACCGTCGACGGGCTTAACTGCTAAACCTAAAACATCAAAACCAACATTAACATTGCCAATTGATGCTGGTGCAAATACTGAAACACTCATTAGTGCTGTTGCTCCCATGCTAACGTTCTTAACACGTCACCGAAAACACCCGCTGCGGTAACTGCAGCACCAGCGCCATAACCACGTAAAACGAAAGGTAACGGTTGATAATAACGACTATGAACCGCTAACGCGTTTTCGCCATCTTTAATACTATAGAGTGGATGATCTACGCCGACAGCTTCAATAGCCACCTGACATTTTCCATCAACAATATTACCAATGTATCTCAACACTTTACCTTCTGCTTTAGCTGCATTGATACGCTCAGCGAATGCCTGATCTAACGATGGCAAATTACTCATAAAGGTTGCTACGTCGCCACTAGCATCAAACGAATCTGCTAAGACGGGTTCGATTTCAATGTCAGTTAACTCTAACGGCATACCTGCTTCTCTAGCCATGATAAGTAGCTTACGCGCTACGTCCATACCACTAAGATCATCGCGAGGATCAGGTTCAGTAAAGCCCTGTTCTTTTGCTAACGTTGTTGCTTGAGATAAAGTCATACCCTCATCGAGTTTACCGAATATATACGATAAAGAACCTGATAATACGCCCTCAAATTTTACCAGCTCATCACCCGCTTTTAGCAAATTTTGCAACGTATCAATAACCGGTAAGCCAGCACCCACCGTTGTTTCATATAAAAATCGACGATTAGTTTTTTGAGCTGCCGTTCGTAATGCTTGATAATATTCCCAAGAATCTGTGTTAGCTTTCTTATTAGGCGTTACCACATTAAAGCCGGCTTCTAAATAATCAACATACTGCAAAGCAAGTGCTTCATTAGAAGTACAATCAACTAATACTGGGTTAATTAGATGGTTTGCACGAACAAAGTTTTTAATATTTTCAACGTTAACCGGCAAGGCTTTTTGATCTAAATTTTCTTGCCAATTAGCAACATCGATACCTTCACTGTTGAATACCATGCCTTTACTGTTAGCCAAGCCATAAACTTTCAGTGAAATATTATCTGTAGTAAGTTTTTCCTGCTGACGGGCTATTTGAGCCAGTAACTCGCTACCGACAACACCACAACCAACCAAAAATACATCTATCGTTGGCTTGTGAGAAAAGAAGTTTTGATGACTAACTTTCATCGCGTCTGTACACTTTCTGCTTTCGATAACCACAGAAATACTACGCTCTGACGAATCTTGAGCTATGGCAACAACATTCACACGTGCTTGAGCAAGTGAACTGAAAAATTTAGCTGCAACACCTTGTTGATGATGCATACCATCACCAACTAAAGACACTATGGATAATTTATGCGTTAACGTTAACGGCTCTAACAAACCGTTTAACAATTCTAATTCGAACTCTTCTTGTAAACTTTGCTCAGCTTTATCAGCATCAGACGAATAAATACAAAAACTAATACAATATTCACTTGAAGACTGGCTGATTAAAATCAAAGAGATGTTTTCACGACTCATGGTAGCAAAAACCCGGCTCGCCATACCGACCATACCTTTCATACCAGGGCCAGAAACATTCACCATGGTTAAGTCATCTAAATTTGAAATCGCTTTAACACGCTTTTGCTGATCATTTTCATTAGCGATTAACGTTCCAGCTGCCTCAGGATTACCGGTATTTTTAATCAAACAAGGAATGTGATGCTGAGCAATAGGACCGATTGTTTTTGGATGTAAAACACTCGCACCAAAATAAGATAGCTCCATCGCTTCTTGGTATGATAAATAATCTAATAATTGCGCTTCTTTTATTAAGCGAGGATCTGCGTTATATACACCGTCAACATCCGTCCAAATTTCGCAATACTCGGCCTCACTACAAACCGCTAATACCGCAGCAGAGTAATCTGAACCATTGCGACCTAATGTTGTAACATTACCAAGGCTATCAACACCGATAAAACCTGGCATAAGGGCAATCGTGTTAAGTTCGTTATAAACATGCTGGAATCTTTCTTTACATAACACTAAGTCTGCTACGGCATTCATCGAAACATCATTGGTGCGGAGAAATTTTTCGGGTTCAATAACACTCACTTCGATTGCATCGGCTGACAGTACTGATTGCAAAAGTGCCACACTCAAACGCTCACCTATGCTAATAATACGTGCGCGTACATGTTCAGGACAAAATGACAGTAATGTTGCACCATGTAAGTATCGACTTAATTGATGTTCCCAAGTCGCGAGTACTTGCTCACTGTGTTGCGAGCAAAAACTCGGCAATCTCGCCGACAAGTCCTGAATAATGTTTTCAATAGCGTGTTTAAAATGCAACAAGTCACTTTGCAGTTTTTCTTCATTAGAGATATTTTCTGCCATCGCCACTAAATGATTAGTAACGCCTTGTGGCGCAGAAACGACTATCGCAAGTCGAGACGACTGGCTTTTGTTTTTGATAATGTTCGCCACTTCAATAAAGCGCTGGCCCGAAGCCAAAGACGAACCACCAAACTTTAATACACGCATTTTTACCCCTTAAACCCTAAATATAAAAAAAGCCCGTAACCTAAATGGTCACGGGCTTTATAAAATTGCTAAATTCTACACGTCAGCCAATGACCACCATCCCGGTGAGGGTGGTAGTGGTGATAATAATAATGTTGCGACGTTGTAGAATATTCATGAGGTATAAAGTGCCTGATATGAATTTTTCTGTCAACTGCTTTTTATGAATAAAAAAAACTAATATATGTATAAAAGTTAGGAAGATTGAATATTTGATAAAAATATTCAGGAAACAATAGATTTTTGCGCTACACAAACTCGGTTACGGCCAGCCCCCTTCGCTTTATATAATGCTATATCGGCATGACTTATCAGGTTTTCATAACGGGCGTCATCCTCATCCATAACAGCAACACCAATACTGACAGTAACACTAATGACTTGGTCTTGATAATGAATAGCATTGCCTTCAATGGTTTTACGTATACGCTCTGCAACATCTTCAGCCCCTTTTAGGTCAGTGTTTGGCAATATCACCGCAAATTCTTCACCACCATAACGGCCAAACAAATCTCCCATTCGGAGCATTTCATTAATGGCTTTTGATGTATCAATTAAAACTTTATCTCCACCTTGATGACCATAGGTGTCGTTCAATAATTTAAATTCATCTAAATCTAGCATCACTAATGCGAGAGTTTGTTTATAGCGCTGAGCGCGAGAAAATTCAACGGCTAAACACTCTTCCCAATGTTTACGATTAAAGGCTTGAGTTAAACCATCTACACGACTTGCTAAAGCTAATTCTTGCAAAACTTTGTTCAATTGAGTTTGGTAATGACAAACATCAGTAACATCTTCAATTAAAATACATATACGCTCAACTTCTCCTTCTACCTCAAGAGGTAAAAAAGTACAGTTTTGTGCCATAAAGTCACTGTCTGTTGTTATAGGGCGAGAATGCGAAAGTTCAAATAGGTGATGGCGTTGCTCCCAGCCACAAAAAGACTGGTTTTTTAATTGGATAACACTCGATAATTTACGTTCAAACCACTTTTTAGGTAACTCTGGAAAAACAGCAAAAATACTTTTGCCGACCACTTGTTTATCGCTTTTGTTGGCATGCACTTCCAGAAACCGATTCCACATAAGAATATTAAAATTTTTATCTAGAATTAAAATCCCTGTATTTAAGCGATTTAAAATATCACTACAAAGCGTGTCTAGCATCTTTCAAAGTCTGCCAGTATTCGATCAATAACAGTTTTAATATTAGTAATAGCTTCTTCAGGAATAAGAAGCACCATATCGCAATTAAATGAATAGTCAGTTACTTGATAACTAATTTTAACCTTTAGTGCATAATCCCAATTAAAAGATTGCTGTTGTAAGTGCTCGTTTACCTTGTTCAAATTAGTCGATAACAGCCTAGGGGCACTATATGACATCTGGTTATCTATTTGTCTGGCAAACACATTTAGAAATGTGGTGGTTAAAATAGAACTTAAATCTATAATTTGTTCGTCAAATGAGAGTTCATCAGCTTCATAACCAAGTAAGTCAGCCAAACGGTTTGTATCTAGTGGCTGATACATCAATAGTGCCTCACCGCGAATACCTTCATAACCAAAAAAACCTTGGCTAACAATTGCCGTTGCTTTTAAGTCATGGTTAAGGCTGTCAAATAAATTCTCTGAGCGCACTTGTTCTATACTCGGCACTCTTAAATACACAAAGGTATCTAAATAACGTGCGAGTTGATCGCTTGCTTGACCCATGGCGACATTAATCAACTCTTGTAAGCAATCGTGTTGATCTTCAGTTAAGTCGGATGCATTCATAGGAAACCATGATTTCTTAAGTGTTCATTTAATGTATCTAATTCTATAGGTTTACGCAAAAATGCTTTTGCACCTAACTCCAACACTCGACTTTGCATTTCAGGTTGAATATCTGCTGAAATAACAAACACAGGTACATTAATACCTTCATCTTTCAACGCTTTTAATACGCCCAAGCCATCAATAATTGGCATGGTCAAATCAAGAAATAGAATATCAATATTTTGACTGCGTAAAATATCTAGTGCTTCTTGACCGTCTTTGGCTAATTGCACATTTATTGATAGGTTCTCGGGAAGGCTTCTAAGTACTTGCTTTCTGGCTAAGTTAGAGTCATCACAAATAAGAACATTTGTACTCATTTGGCGCTATTCCTTAATTATTTTTTTTATTAACACCCAATTTACCTTAAATTTGTTCTGCTGTTAATTGCTAATGCTGATAAACGCCACATTTTTCCATTTTAAGGTTTGAAAATATACGTCAAGGGTATCTTTAAATCTAAATATATTGCAAAAAATAAGCTGAAGAAATGAGGCTGTGTTGATATATTCACATTCACGGCTAAACGCAGAAATGAGATGTTCACCTATCAATTTAAAGAAGTTAAAAGCAATTTAAAGAAGTTAGAGGGGCTATTTTATACGTAACGGAAAATGGTCAAATATAGGACATTTATTTTAATAACTTGTTGTTCAAGACAATAGCCTCACAATCATCAAAAAATGTCAAAAAATCTGTAAACTGCAAAGCTAATTAATAACGCAATACTCGGTTATTTTAATGCCTATAAATGTTCAGATAATGGGTGATATTGGTATTATGCTAGCTATAAATTTATTAATAACTCAATAAAGGTTACAGACATAATAGCAGACAATAGATAAATACATATCGCCTTCCAACTATAGTGAGTTAATTTCATATTTATCCCCTTATGCCAATACCACAAAATGGCTGTTTACACATATTGATCCGACAAAACATTAATCGCTTTATTATTTTTTAATTTGTAAAAAAGCAAATATACCAAGCAGGTCTCGTGCCAACTAGTAAAATTAAAAGTAATGATTATTGCTTAGATAAGAGAGAGATAGCTTTGGATATTAGTGTTACGCAAGCAGAGGGTTACGACCATTTTAGGTAGGATTGGTGTTCTTTCATCCAACTTTTGGCGCTTTGATATTCAGGGCAATATACGGCAACTAATTGCCAAAATTTTGTCGAATGGTTCATGTGTTTGATATGACATAACTCATGAATTATGACATAGTCAACCACCCAAGTCGGCAGCATTTTCAATAAGTAATTAAAGCTTAATTCGCTACGACTATTACAGCTTCCCCAGCGTGCTTTATATTTTCTCACTTTAAACGATGACGCATATAGCGACATTTGGTTCGAAAAATTGATAAGATTTTGCTGAATATAATCTTCAATTTGCGCTTTAAACCAGCCTTCAATTTGCCATTTAACTTTCGTTACCGTAAGTTCTGAGTGCAAACTGTATGATGCATAACGAGAATTAAGCACCACTGTTAAGCTTAGGTCCTGCTTATTATGAATAACATTTTGCTGCCCATAAGCAATCATAATATTGTGCGGCAAACCATCAATATAGATTGAAGGTTTGTTTTGGGTATTTTCATCGGTAAGTTGTTGGGTAAAAGTAGGGTTTAACAAGGTATTTTGCTGTTGATCTGCGACCTTTTGTTTTAGCCACAGCAATTTAGATTGTATAAGGCTTTCAACGTACGCCGTTTTAACAAACTTTGGTGCCCTAACAATAATTTGTGCATTGCTTACTTGTAAGGCAATAGTTTTTCTACGCGCGCTTCGTATTAGCTGATATTCCAAAACACCACCATAAAAAATTAACAATTAACAATTAACAATTAACAATTAACAAATGGAAGAATAACCTCGATTAGGGATAAACAAGGTTAAACGCTAGCTAACTGTTCACTTACCTGCATCGAAATATAAGTTAAGCTACCACAGGTTTAGTTTTGCTACTTGCTTTAGCGCTAGGCGATTTAGCCTTTTTTACTTTCTCAGTTATATTCACACTGTCGGCTTCAACAACCTCATCCGCAACTTCGGCTTTAGTCTTTTTCGGGCTACTAACAACTGCTTTAGTGTTCGTTACTTTAGCTTTTTTAGCTTGTAAAGCAACAAGCACGTCATCACGATTTTGGGCTAAATAGACACTGAGTTCTTCACGAATACTTTCAGAAAGCTCGACAGGTGCTTGTTCAAACATTTCAGATAAGTTATCTGCCATATCAAGCATTTTATCATATTCGTCTGCGGCTTTTTTATCCATGAATGTTTCTACCTCCACACCTTGTCTTATGACGACAAATCGACTCTCAACTGCCATTGTTATCCCTTATTTACTATTTACCAAATTCAATTCATTACCACCCAACTAAAAAGCATACCTATTTTAAAAGATACCTATTCAGGCCAGTAATAACTGTACATATTACCAGTATCATACCCTGATTTTCTAAAATTACCAGAAAATGTTAGCTGTCACCATAAATTTCATGTGTTCCATCGTACGATATATGACATTACTATACGATAATGTTTCAAAGTACATCCTTAGATGTAAGAGTTAATGTCATTTAACCTGTTTACTATGAAAATTTTATACAATAAAAACAATAAAATATCATAGATACCATCCACCATTGCTAGTCATTAACTTTTACATTCAGTCCGTTCTTCTTTACAACTTTTTATCGCTAATACGTCACTATTAATGTGTACACAGCGTAAATAAATTTTTAATTGTATATACGGAGAGTTAAATGAACACATTCAAATTATTCACTACTACCGCGATTACCTGTTCAGTTTTATCCATTGTAAGCTTTAGTAGCTATGCCATGGATAAACATATTGAAACAGCCCTTATTGATGTTTGTAAATCTGCCTTAACTAATAACGTTACTAAATATCAAAAAACAGCTAATTCTTATAATTTACAAAACAAAATAGTCGCAATGAAGGTGATGTGTAACGGCGAAGACATTATCACTTTTGCCCAAAAATATGGCGCAAATAAAACAGCAGCACGCTTAGAGAGCAGTATTAGCGGTAATGTTAATATTATTGATGTTGCCGCGATTGAAAAAATAAATGTTAATTTTCAGTTATAAAATTTAAGGAGGTCGGCATTAACAATCATAATTTAACATCACAGGTACTCAATTTTTAAGCTGAGTACCTAGTTGATGCTATTTTTATAGCTAATGTAATTAAACTGAGTAAATA
>TARA_R110000744_G_scaffold269171_6_pt1 | contig 15824 bp, 19 predicted proteins | sample TARA_R110000744 | Tara Oceans TARA_R110000744 (sample SAMEA4398083) | marine metagenome | biome: Polar Biome; feature: [DCM] deep chlorophyll maximum layer (ENVO:01000326); material: water (ENVO:00002006), including particulate matter (ENVO:01000060) such as... | depth 36 m | reverse complement strand
CGTCGGAAATAACTTTACTGTACAAGAAGAATTGTTGCTCAACAGTCACTTTGCCGACTATATTAACGACAGTTAACTTTGTGTTAACCCCTCTTGATTTAAAAGACTTGCATACGCCTGTGAACTGCTGCAGACGCACTTGTTCTTTCTCGAGATCAAAATATATTACAGAGACAATGTCACCACGTGACACTTGTCTATGAAATTGATACTTAGACTTTAGTAAGACCAAACGAGACTCAAATTTTTGCAAAGTTGGATTAATTTTCATAAATTATTTAGTCTAATTTCTTTTCTTTTTTTTCAATGTCGCTTGCATAAGTATAGACTGAGCCATTACTCGTCTCTTGACTTCAACTAGCTGCAAACTTGAAACTCAGCAAACCACGAAGTAGTACAAATAAACTAAGATTAACACGAGCTCCTTGTTCTACTCAGAACTTAAAACGATCAAGATCAATATATAAATATTTATTAGATCACGAATCTACTATAGGGTTGTAATGACCAATATTCTCTATGAACTGACTTCCGTTGGGGCTAGCTTTGTTTGAAGTAACAACTATTGCATAAGACAAGTTGTTTTTTGAAGATCTTCTTTTTAGTCGGATTAAAATCATAATTAATATGTTATTTAGAAAAACTATTCGTTAATGTCTCTATATCCATAAAAAAAGGATAAGGAACTGCATCATTCTTGGGAAATTCACATAAAATTATGACCCCCAACTTGTAATTGATTTCCAAGTATGAAGGATAATTCCCTAAAACAGCATTGTTTTGTAATCTTAACTTTAAGCGACTGTATAATAACTTAGGGTCTGATACAGACACCATGTCTTCTAGTCTTAAGACATAGCCCGGCTTGTTTACAACAGAGCCATTTACACAAACCTTCTCATGATTTATATATTGTCTTGCTTCATAGATAGAAGCAAACATGTTGGATCTATATAATACAACGTCCAATCTGCTTTCTAAAAAATAAGCAAATGACCTTGTGACCGCGTTTACAGGTAGCGAAAGTAATCTAAAATTACGCTTAAACTTTTTAGCACCTAAATTACCGTAAAATCTGCGGAGCTTAAGTAAGTTTAGATAATTGTTAATTTTTAAACTGCGTTTTTTTCTACGAAATTCTTTATCGTCTGTAGTCACCTTATAAAGGAATTTGCCTTTTTTTCTAACTAGAAAAAAGGCTTTTCTATTTCCTTTTAATAATTTTTTATATTTAAAGTTGTTTTGGTAAGCCTCGTATATATAGTTCAATACGTTTGCGGGCTTTGTACGCAAAGCTAAAGAACCTCAAATATCTTCTTCGAATCTGCGGACGATTTTTAAACCATGTTGACCTTTTTTTACATTTGTTGTCATATCTAATTGTTATAGTATTGATAAAATTTTTAGTAGTTCTTTTTGCTTACCTTTTAAGACGCTATTTACTATTACGTTAAGGTACAAAAATAAGGCTTCGAAAGACTTATTGTTACCCAACACAGGGAAGTTTACATGATTTAAAAGAGAAACATTAGAATCGATAACAGATGCGATAGGTATTTCTAAATTTGAAGCTTCCATGGCAGCTCAGCGTGATAAATCGATATCAAAAAAAAAAACAAGAGAAGGCATGAAACGCATAGAGCCTAATGAATTGTAAAAATCATTTTCTTCTTTAAATTTAGAGCTTTGTCTAACTTTCCTAAAATTAGTTAACGAACCTCCTATCCACTTTTTATCATAATAGAAAATTTGTGATAAATTTAATGTATTTCTAAAGTTAAAGACATCACGATCTTTTACTATCAAAAGATTTTGTCTTAAAGATACAAGATTTATTATTATGTTTACTAAAAGCTTAAATTGAAATGGCGTGTGTGCTATGTCTAAAATATGAACATTGTTTCTGATACCTAATAAATAAGGTTTTATGCGTATATTTAAAAATTTTTTAGTATGACCTATATGTAGATTAGACATTAGCATCTGATTTATTGTCAGCTTTAAATTTGAATTTAAAAAAGTGTTATCCATTTGGTTATTTTTTTTAATGTTTTACGATGTTGATAATATGTTCTGCTCACTATCGGACTTGAACCGATACTCACTTAATGTGAAGTAAATTTTAAGTCTACCGTGTCTACCAATTTCACCAAGTGTTCAGAAATAATTAAAGGGATGCGTCGAAATAAAGGAACGATTTATTAAAGTTACTTATATAAGGCTAATACTGCGTGCATATTGTTTTTTTAACTCTAATATAGTTATTAAGAGAAAAAATACACACCTGCATATACTAAATATGCGAAAGAAAGTGTACCAACAATAATATGATTTGGAGACATTTGGCCTTCCAAGTACGGTAAGTCCATAGGTGTCCCCATTAATTCTAACATATCAAGAAATCATTGCATAAATTTTTTTTTTTATTAACTAAATAATATTAAAAACGCAACCATTAGGGCGAATAAACCCGTTGCTTCGCTTAATGCGAATCCTAAAACAGCATATCCAAATAATTCATTCTTTAACGATGGATTACGTCCGTATGCAATCATTAATCCACAGAAAACAATACCTACACCAGCACCTGCACCTGCTAAACCTATAGTTGCTAAACCAGCACCTACATTTTTAGAAGAAGTTAAGATGATATCAAAAAATTCTTTTGACATAATCAACTTACAAGTGTAAGTCCGTGTATTTACCTTATATAACGTATCTATAAGTCACGAAATATTATATACCAGGGATAATTAAGAGGTTAAAAAAACTAAACAGGGGAGATGGCCGAGTGGTTATGGCGGCAGACTGTAAATCTGTTGAATTTTATTCATCGTAGGTTCGAATCCTTCTCTCCCCACTTAAGCATAAGAATTATAAAGCTTATAAAAAAAAGTTATAAAATAAATATAAATCTCAAGAAAAAAGAGCAGAAATGGGATTAAAATAAGCTGTAGGACTATATCAGGAGGCGCAATTAATAAGAACAAAGTGAAGATAATCAGATATAGATACTTCCTATAAGTATGTCTTAAGAAGACCTGATTGCTTAAAATATTTAGAAGAACTAAAATCAAAAACACATTGGGTATTAAAATAAGCATTAAATAAATTAATAAGTAAGTAAAAAAAAAACTATAATATTGCGTTATCGTTGCTTGCAATTTAAGCTCTAATAAAGAATGGACGTCTAAGCGTTGAAAATTTATTAAAAACTTTATTATAACAGGCAGAAATACTTTAGAAATAAAAATAAATAAGAATAAACTGACCAAATACAAAGCTGATATATACATAAACAAATACCTTGTTTGAAAGGTATAAAATGATTTGAATACAAAAAAACCCACCAAATAGGTCAAAATAGGAAAAATAATAATAAACAAAAATAAAAACGATAGCTTTATATATATAATTAGTGGATCTAACAAGCTAGTGTAAATAAAACCTTCTTCATACATCAGAAACAAGTTGGAGATTAAAAAAAAAAGCTCCACACGGTAAGAAAAACACACACAGAGAATCAAAGCAGCAGAATATAATAAATAAATAGCTCTGTACTTTAATTCTATGTAATTTATCATGAAATTTGACTTGATATGTAGCATGCTTAATCAATTTATTTTAAAACAGGGAAATTTCAATATTGTAAAAAAAGACGGGAATCATTTTTACTACTGGAATCAAAATTTAAAAAACAATTTATAGGTATGTTTCATTTAAAAAATACATCCGATAAAAAAGGGAACGAATTAACACTTGTTAAGGTAAAAGAATAGTTGTTAGTTTTATCAAAAGATTCGACTAATGAAACATTACGTCTAATAAGTAAAGGGAAATAAAATAATTTCAACAAGACAATGAAATAGTATATATTTGTGCGTCTCAATATTGTGGCTATTTGTAAACTAACTTCTTGGTACATCTTCTTATAATAGGTAACATTAGCTTTTAAAGAACTTAAAAACTCTAGTAGGAACAACCCTTCTAAAATTATGTCATCATTAAATGATTTTAACTTGTTAAAGTTAACAGACAATCTAGATGATTGCAAAGTAGTATTATTGTATAGATGTTTTAACAAAAGCTTAGAACGAATTTGATTGGTCATCACTAAATTGTTTTTTAATGTTTTTTTTAACATAAGAGTATTATTAATAATTTTATATACTTGCGCGGGGGAAGGGATTTGAACCCATGACACTCCAAAGAGTGCTCTGATTTAGCAGATCAGCGCCTTAAACCGCTCAGCCACCCCTATATACTTATATATAAACGTGCATAGCCATAATTAAAGTAAGATATTTACGAGTGGGATGGGATTTGAACCCATGATACTTTATTAAAAATATGGTGGTTTTCAAGACCACTGCCATAAACCGCTCGGCCACCCACCAAGATCTTTACATGAGCTAAAAGGTTGAATAACTTATATAATTATTTACAGATATGCTGAAAGTGTCTAAGAATAATACAGGGTAAATACCCATTACAAAAACCATTATAAATAAAGGTAATAGTAAAAAAAATTCTCTACGTGTAACGTCACTAAATTTTTGTAAAGAATAGAACCTAACTTGACCAAAAACTAATCTATTGTAAAACCAAATAGCATATACTGCCCCTAAAATCAGCCCAATTGAAGCTAAGACAATAACAGTCGTATTAACTTTTCAAGTGCCGATTAAAACTAAAAACTCACCGACAAAATTTACCATCCCAGGTAAACCTAAATTAGCTAAGGTAAATACTAAAAAGAATAAACTAAAAATCGGCATCACTTGTACTAAGCCACCGTAGTATAAGATATTACGCGTGTGGTAACGGTCATATAAAATACCAATACATAAGAACAATGCACTAGAAACAACGCCGTGGCCTAACATGAAAAATAAGCTACCTTCAATACCTTGTGTATTATTAGTAAATAAGCCTAATAGAGCGAAATTCATATGCGCCACCGAAGAATAAGCAATGATTTTTTTTAAATCAATTTGTCTTATTGTCGTTGCAGCTGAATATAGAATTCCAATGACACAAAGAGTAAAGACCAAAGGCGTAAAATAATACATTGCATAGGGGAACATTGGTATCATAAATCTAATTATACCATAGGTGCCTAATTTCAATAAAACTCCAGCTAAAATCACAGAGCCAGCAGTAGGCGCTTCAACATGCGCTTCTGGTAATCAGATATGAACAGGTAACATAGGTACTTTAACTGCAAAAGAAGCAAAAAAAGCTAATCAGAGAACAACTTGTCTAGACTCACTAAACTCTAACTGACTTAATAATTGGATATCAGTAGTACCACTTTGAAAATAAATAACAATAATTCCCAGAAGCATTAGAATAGAACCAAATAAAGTATAAAAAAAAAATTGATACGCAGCGTGTATTTTTCTTTGACGAGAGCCTCATACACCTATAATTATGAACATAGGAATCAATACGCTTTCAAAGAAAACGTAGAAAAAAAAAAGATCTAACACAGCAAAAACGTTAATCAATAGCAATTCAGTTATTAATAACATCAAAAAGAACTCTTTAGTTTTATACGTTATCGAATTCCAACTAATTAGCATACATATTGGTGTCAAGAATGCTGTTAAGATTATAAAAAAGATAGATATACCATCAATACCTATCGAATAGTAAATATTAAAATTACTTAATCAAGGTATATGTGAAACAAATATAAAACTACCTAATTCATTGTTAAAACAAATCCACAAAAGTAAAGTTAATATAAAAATAATTAAACTAAAAGATAGACTTAGTTGCTTAATGTATTTAATATTATAGCTGGGGATAAATATTATAATTAAGATAAAAGCTAATAGAAACAGAATGATGTACAATAATAAATTAATAGAGTTAGTTAATAGAGTTAACATAGTTTATTTTATTTTATTACAGCAAAGTCTTAGATAAACTTAAAATTTTAGGAAAGTTAGCAAATCTGATTTCTTTGAATATGGGCCCAAAAACACGACTCCCTAAAGGAGCATTTTTTGCATCTATCAGTATCAAAGAATTTATAGAGAATTTAATGGACATCCCTGTGTCTCTTTGGACATTTTTTTTTAGTCTTATTAAGACTCCTTTGCAAATATTACCCTTTAATAATCTTTTACTACGTTTTACCTTACGAACACTAACTACTGCAGTACTAATAGGTTTTGCTCCAGAACTCTTAGAGTTTTTCAAGACTTTAATACATTTAACGCGTTTTGCTCCAGAGTTATCTCCGACAAATAATTTTGATTCCGGATATATCATAGATTTATGGTTTATATACAAATTTACTTTTAATTGGCAATTTATAAGATGCACTTTTTAATGCTGATTTAGCTAACTCTAAAGAGACGCCTTTCAATTCAAATAATATTCGACCTTTTTTTATGGGAAAAACTCAACCATCAATACTTCCAACACCTTTACCCATACGAACACCTAACGGTTTAGACGTAACGGGGATGTCAGGAAATCCATTTATTTTTAAAGTACCAAGACGCTTTAGTTTTCGAGTAATAGATCTACGAGCAGCTTCTAGTACTATGGAACTTATAACTCCATTATCTAATACTTTAAGACCATAGTTAAAATCTTTTAAATAACTAGTTCTATAGTCTTTTAGTTCATTTAAACGAACTCTTTTTCTAATTTTTTTGTATTTATGATTTTTTGGTAAAAAATTGTTCATAATTAATTATTTTGTGTGCGTTTAAAAGGGAAATGAGTATAAGGTTTTTCTAAAGAGATTATAGATATTTTATTACTTCCTAATTGTTTAACTTTAAATTGATTTAATCAGGCTTTTCTAAACATTTTCTTAAAAACGTATTTTAACAATATTTTAATTTTGATAGTTACGAAAAGTTGATAGAAATCGTAAAATTTAGATTTAATAGAACACATTTTAAAATAAAGAAAAAATCAATAATTTAAATGCAAAGTTAAAGATTGGCTCTTTAAATCAATAACGTACTTAAAAGGAGTATACGAAGGATAAACTAGCAATAAATTACGCTTAAATAAATTAGCGTTGTTATGTCCATAGTTTAATCAAACTTTGATCCCACATAAGCCATATTTTAATTTAACACTCGATTGACTATATTTTACTAAGCTAGAAAAAGTATTTAATTTAATCGAACCTTCTTTCATTCACATATATGTAGCTATTTGTTTTCTTGTGAAACGGCCTGAACAAACTATTTTATAACCCAGAAAAACTCTAGATTTTATTTTTGCAGATAAATCTTTTAAAATAGGACGCAATACTCAATTTAAAGAGTATTTTTGTTGTAATTTTAAAGAAATATATGTAGATACAATATCCGTAGTTACATTTAAGAAATCTAAACTATAAATATTAAAACTGTATACGTCTTTATTAGCAGATAACTTATTCAAATAAAATTTTAAAGATTTGTTTATTAAGTATCAATATAAATTAGAAATAACTAACTTAATAACATGAACATATAAACCCTTAATTTTAGTCTTCGAGATATTTACAGAACTATTGTGCTCTTTATAAGCGGCTAACCCATTGGGTAAATTTTTTGACTCAATATTTTTTACGCGGTATTTTTTAACTCTACGCAATCGATCTTTTTGTTTCAGTAAAGATAGCAGAGATTTAACTTGAAAATGGTATTTTTTTTCTTCGAGGCCAGCGTTATAGTAGTAAAAATTTATGTAAACTTTATTGTACAATCTGAATACTTTATAATGACTAATTATTATATTAAACTTACCAAATTTAGACTTTTTTGTAAATCAATCTAGAAATTGAAACAACAAATAATCTTGTTTAAAAACGTTAACATAGTTAAAAGTATTATTCAAAGCTCAGTTGGAATTTCAATATGAATTTAGAGCAATTCTATTAGATATAGGATTAATTAAATGACCCATAAGTTATCTCTTATTTGTTTTTAACTTTTTATTTTTTTTATCGTGTATGCGACCCATTTTTCTAGTAAAAGAAAATTCGCCAAGTTTGTGGCCTACCATTTTTTCCTCAATATAGACTTTATTATAAGACCTCCCAGTATAAACTTCTATAACTAAGCCTATAAAAGATTGTAGTATCACCGAAGATCTAGACTTCGTTCTAATAACTGTTCTACTAGTGTTTTTTATAATATCGTCCAATAAAGAGTAATGTACGTAAGGTGCTTTTCATTTTGATCTAGTCATAACTTTTATGAACGTTTTACTATAAATTTATTTTTTAAGCTTTTGTTTCTAGTGGGCACGCCTTTGGTTAATTTACCTCAAGGAGAAACACTAGGACGTCCGCCTTTAGTTTTACCAGCCCCTCCACCATGTGGATGATCTATGGGATTCATTGCTACTCCACGAACTATAGGTCTTTTATTGAGTAACCTAGAAGTTCCTGCTTTATATTTTTTGTTAAACTTATTGTTAATATTAGAAGGAACTCCTAAAGTACAACAACAATTCAAATCGAATAAACGTTCTTCTCCTGAAGGCAACTTAACTTTGCCATAATTCAAATCTTTTGTTAAAAGAATTGAATATACACCCGCGGCCTTAGAATAAACAGGCCCTGAGTATGGAAGTTTCTCTAAGTTATAAATGGGTATACCTATAGGTGCTTGTCGTAATTTCAAGAAATCACCGTTTTTTATATAAGAGGATGAAGGATTACCTAAGGAAATAACATCACCTACTTTCATCGAAGAAGAAATTATTATATTAATAAAAGAACCTTCTTTTGTTTGAACCAGACCTATAAAAGCTGAACGATTTGGATCATACTCTACACTGCGTATTAAACCGTAGCCTGAAACTTTGTCTTTATAATCAAAAATAGGCCTAAAATTTCTCTTAACGCCACCTCCACGATGTCAACTAACTATAGTTCCTTGAGATCTACCCAGAGATTTGGGTTTATTCAAAAGCAAACGCTTAAGGTTTTTACGATAATTAATTTTCGAAAATTTAACGTCATAAGATTTCTGCGTATTTTTATATTTATTAAAGTTCATACTTTAATGTATTAATGTAATTTAGATATAATACCAGTACCTACTGTTATTTGGCCTTCTCGCATTGTAAATCTTAAGCCTTCTTGTAAAGCTAAAGGTGCTATTAAGTTAATTGTGACTTCTACAGTATCTCCAGGCAAAACAGCTTCTACATCATTTTTCAAAGCAAATGAACCTGTAACATCTGCAGTCCTAATAAAAAATTGAGGTTTATAATCTGCGTAAAAAGGAGTGTGTCTACCACCTTCTTGTTTAGTTAAAACATAGATTTTAGCATCAAAGGATGTGACTACAGAAACGGTGTTAGGTTTGGCTAATACTTGTCCTTTTAATACAGAGTTTCTTTTAACACCACGTAATAAAACACCAACGTTTTCCCCAGCTTCTGCGGTATCCATTTCTTTATGAAACATTTCAATTCCTGTACACGTAGTTTTTACAGTAGGAATTAAACCTAATATTTCTACTTCTTCATTTAATTTTAACTCGCCTTGTTCAATTCTCCCTGTGACTACGGTACCTCTACCTGATATACTAAACACACCTTCTATTGGCATTAAAAAAGACTTCTCTGTAAGGCGTTGCGGTTGTGGAATAGCTGTGTCTATAGCTTCGATTAGAGATAAAACGGAACCACGACCTATCTCAGTACCTGCATTAACGTCTTCTTCAATTGCTTTTTTTGCGGAACCAGAAATTACAGTTGTTGTTGCCCCCGGGAATGAATATTGATCTAAAAGTTCACGAACTTCATACTCAACTAACTCAAGTAAATCCATTTCTTTTAACATATCCACTTTATTTAAAAAAACAACTATTGCGGGAATTCCAATTTCTCTAGCTAAGATAACATGTTCTCGTGTTTGCTCTTGCGGACCATCAACTGCAGAAACTACTAAAATAGCCCCATCCATTTGAGCCGCCCCGGTAATCATATTTTTGATGTAATGTTGGTGACCCGGACAATCAATGTGTGCATAATGACGTTTTTCTGTTTCGTATTCTACGTGAGCGGCAGTAATTGTGATACCACGTTCGCGTTCTTCAGGTATGTTATCTATATCACCGTAAGCTTTATATACAGCCATTTGTTGCTCTGATAAAATTTTAGTTATAGCTGCAGTTAATGTTGTTTTACCATGATCAACGTGACCAATAGTACCGACATTACAATGAGGTTTTATTCTTTGAAATTTTTTTTTCTCTGACATAATTAATTTTAGTTAATTCGTATATTATTTATAAATCAATAAATGTAAAAAAGGTCTATTTACAATTATAGTATCGTAAAGATTTTGTTTTTTAAGTATAGTAGACCCTTTACTGAAAAAACAATCCATAAATTCATTAGTTAGACGATCTTCTAATTTTTTTTCTTTTCTATTATTAACACTTTTTAATATTCAATGTAAAGCAATATTAATTCGCTTTTCTGTACTTATGAGTTTTGGTAAATAAAAGATTTTGCTCGATTTTCGCACTTTTTTTGTGTGAATTAACGGCCTAACATTTAAAAGACTTTGATAAATAATGTCGGTAGCTGATGAATTTGCAATTTGGCTTGATTTTAAGTTTTTTATTAATAGTAAAAAAACTTTTAAAGCTTGTGCTTTTTTACCATTTTTTATTAGAATGTGCAATAGCTTAGTTAAGAATGAAAATTCGCGTTGTGCCATATATTATTTTAATTTCTTTTTTTTAAACCTCATTTAGAACGTGCTTGAGTACGTTTTACATTTTCATTTAAATCTAAATCATATTTGCCTCTAATAAGCTTGTACTTAACTCCAGGCAAATCACGAACACGACCACCCCGTATTAAAACAACTGAATGCTTTTGTAAGTTATGACCATGGCCAGGTATTGCTGCAGTTACTATAAGACCATCGCTCAATCTGACCCTACAAATTTTACGCACAGCTGAGTTTGGTTTTTTCGGACTGGTAGTCGAAACTCGAACACAAACGCCTTTACGCTGCGGAGAATTTATTAACGCCACCTTAGAATATTTCGTTTGTTTTTTAACACGACCTTTCCTAACCAATTGATTTAAAGTTACCATAATTTATTTATTTGTTTTTTTTTAAATATGACAAGAAGGTAATGAAACTGCTTACGTGGATTGAAAGTACTCGTATTAAGTTAACCGACTTATTGTTTAATAAAGATATGAAATTAAGTTTAAATGTACTTTTATCCAATTTAAAGTTTTTTTTAAACAACTTTAATTTTTCCTCAAATAAAGGGAAATTAAAAAAACTGTTATTAAAGTAAACACATAAAGGTATTATTTTTTTTTCCAGAGGCTGTTTGTCCAAAAAAGCTGAAAAAGATTCAAAGTCAGGAAAAAAAAACAGCTTTGTCGGCCCTGCAAAAATATTAGTAAAATAACTATTCTTAGTCAGTTTGCGCAACAAATTCAATTTAGTTGAAAACAGACTAATATTGTTCTCATTACAATATATTTTTAATAGGTTAGTTTGTATAGTATTCAAATCATTTACATGAGTTATTAGACAAATTGAATCGACTTGACTATTAAATAAATTAAGAGTGCTTTGTATATTATTATATTTTTTTTTCTTAGAATTCATATTATTTATGCAATATTTTAATTTTTAGATTTTTAGCTGTCATTAATACATTTTTAAAAATGACTCTAGTGTCTAAATGAGCTAAATCTTTAGATTTGATGCAAGATATTTTGTAGAGGTCTAATAATGTTAAAGTATCTTCAGAGCTACGTAGTACTTTATTTTTCAATAAGAAAGAAACAACAGGTGTTTTTATGAGAAAACTAAAAGTTTCGTTTTTGTACACAAATACTGTTACTGGTAAAGGCAAACCCATTTTAAAGCATGTCGTAGAATCGTTAAACATTGTACAAAAGTCTTTGACCTTTATCTTAACTTGACCCAAAACAGGCCCCACAGGAGGACCCAATTTAGCGGTTTGCGCCGGTATGATTATATCAACTGTTTTTGTTACACGTTTGAGATCTAACTGTTGGTAATTTTTTATTTCCATATTTTTATACATTAATTAAAATGATTAGCAGAAGGGATGGGAATTGAACCCATATCAGTGGTTTTGAAGACCATTATTCTACCATTAAACTACCCTTTCAATAATTAACTATGAGTTAAAATTTTTATTAATAACATTATCAGTGGTTAATAACGCCATTTTGATTAAAAAATTAAATTCACGTTTGTGTACACCTTTGGTAATTGCTTTTTTAAATGGCACACTAAATAATGAAGCATTTAGTAAACTATGTAATTGTTGCTCAAATTTTAAAATATTTGCTAAAGTTAAGTTACCTAAATAACCATTAACACCTGCAAAAATTGAAATGATCTCATTATCTAAAGATAACGGAGCGTATTTGAATTGTTTTAGTAATTCTGTTAAACACTTACCTTTTTTTAACAGTTCTTGAGTAGACTTATCTAAACTATCTCCAAATTGCTCAAAACCTTCGATTTCTCTGAATTGAGCTAATTCTAATTTTAAAGAACCTGCAATGCTTTTCATAACTTTATTTTGAGCAGCAGAACCTACTCTACTTACAGATAAACCTGCACTTATTGCAGGTCTTATTCCTTTATGAAACAATGAAGTTTCTAAAAAAATTTGGCCATCAGTAATTGAAATAACATTCGTAGGAATATAAGCAGAAACGTCACCAGCTTGTGTTTCAATAACAGGTAAAGCTGTTAAAGAACCTGCATATCCGAAGGCATCACCTAATTTACATGCTCTTTCTAATAATCTACTATGTAAGTAAAAAACATCACCAGGGAAGGCCTCACGTCCTGGAGATCTTCTTAGTAATAAAGACATTTGTCTATAAGCAACTGCATGTTTACTTAAATCATCATAAATGATTAAAGCGGCTGCACCTCTAGTCATATAATATTCTCCTAAAGCTGCTCCTGAATATGGTGCTAAGTATTGTAAAGTAGCAGAGTCTGATGCGGTTGCCGCAACGATAGTAGTATATTTTAAGGCACCATTTTTTCTAAATATTTCTGCTATTTGCGCAACTGTTGATCTTTTTTGTCCAATCGCAACGTAAATACAATGTACGTGAGTTTCCGGATTGTAATTATTTGCTTTTTGGTTAATAATAGCATCTACAGCAATAGTAGTTTTACCTGTTTGTCTATCACCAATAATTAGTTCACGTTGACCTCTTCCAATTGGAACTAGACTGTCTACACATTTTACACCAGTTTGCATGGGCTCATGAACACTTTTTCTACTGATAATACCAGGAGCTTTAACTTCTATTGGGACAAATTTTTTAGCATTTATAGGGCCTTTACCATCCAAAGGATTACCTAAAGGATCTACGATTCTACCTAATAAGCTTGCACCCACTGGGAATTGTAATAAGTTTTTAGTTGCTCTAACTCTATCACCTTCTTTGATCAATCTATCATTACCAAAAATAACAGTTTGTATAGTATCGACATTTAAATTTAATGCTAACCCTTGTACCTTGCTATCAATAAATTCAACAACTTCACCGGCTTTTACGTCATTTAAACCATAGACAGTAGCAACACCATCTTTAACTGATAGAACTTCGCCGATATCATTTTTTTTATTAAAATCTTTTTTTAAAATTAGCTTGTATAATTCTTGTTCTACGTTTATTTTATTTAGCATAAATAAAAACAAAAGTTTAATATAAATTACTCTTATATGAAAGAATAAAAAAACCACGGAATGATATTAAGTTTTTATTGCTCGAATCAATAAAAATAATCATCCCACCACATTTAGTTCGATTTTCTTGTATTCGTCTTTGTTTATATCTCAAAAAAAAAAATAACTTATTAAAAATTATGCGTTTCGTAAAAAAAAACTCATTAGTAGAGTTTGTATATCACTCTGCGGTATCTTATAAGCCTCCAATAACCTTATCATATTTTTGAAATTTCGGAGTTTTAGCTTTATTTTGTTTAGTAATTCAACTGGTCACAGGAATATTTTTAGCAATGCATTACGTTGCTTCTCCAGAACATGCGTTTAATAGTGTCGAACACATAATGCGTGACGTAAACTATGGTTGACTAATACGTTACTTACATGCAAATGGCGCGTCTATGTTCTTTTTAGTAGTTTTTGTCCACATCTTCAGAGGTTTGTATTATGGCTCATATATGTACCCAAGACAAATATTATGATGTACGGGTGTAATAATTCTACTAATAATGATATTAACGGCTTTTATGGGTTATGTTTTACCTTGAGGACAAATGAGCTACTGAGCTGCTACAGTTATTACAAATTTAGCATCAGCAGTACCCGTCGTAGGTGACTACATAGTTTATTGACTTTGAGGTGGTTTCTCCGTTGGCGGACCAACTTTGACTAGGTTTTTTAGTTTTCATTATTTAATGCCTTTCGTTTTAACGGCATTAGTAATAGGACATATCTTAATATTACACGAAGTAAAATCAAATAATCCTGTGGGCATAAACGCTCCAGATAACGTTCAATTTACACCTTATTACACCGTCAAAGATATCTTTGGTGCCGTAGTATTTTGATTATTTTTTTCAGTATTTTTGTATTACTACCCAAACTTATTAGGGCATACCGACAACTACATCAAAGCAAATCCTATGGTAACCCCAACACATATAGTGCCTGAATGATACTTTTTGCCTTTTTACGCAATTTTACGTTCAGTTCCTGATAAATTAGGAGGCGTTGTGTTATTACTAGCATCAATACTGGTGCTACTTGCTTTACCTTTCTACGCAAGTTCCAAAGTAAGAAGTTCTGCGTTTAGGTCAATTAACAAAGTGTTTTTCTGACTGTTTTTTTCTACGTGTTTATTACTAGGTTGAATAGGTGGTAAAAATATTGAGCCACCTTTTTACTTTATAGGACAAGCAGCAACATTCTTTTATTTCTTTTACCTTTTAGCAATTATACCAGGAATAGTTTACTTAGAAAATATTTTTTGAAAAAAAAAATAACAATTTATTTCTCAATAAGAAAAGAGCATGTGCTACCTAAGCATGTGCTCTTTTCTTATTAATAATAAATCAAAATATACATGTACATATAATATGATAAACATTAAAAATGACCAACTACTTCTAATAGGCGCGCTAACTTCTAAACCTTACGCTTTCAAAGCTCGACCTTGAGAGTTAAAAAACACAGAAACTATAGATCTGTTTGACTCTATTTGTAGTAACATCCGAGTAGACGTGAGAGGCTCTGAAATAATGCGAGTACTTCCTATTAATAACGAACACGTTAATGAAGAATGAATCTCTGATAAAACTAGGTTCGCCTACGACGGACTGAAAAGAAAAAGGTTTATAAGTCCCTTAGTAAAAAAAGATAATTTTTTTGTTCAAAGTGACTGAAAAAACGCTTTTTTAAACTTAGAAAACAGTATAGTAACCAAAGATTTTTTAAACCTTATTATAAGCACAGGAAACACTACGGATCTAGAAAGCTTGGCTATAATAGAACAACTGAGCTCCAAGTTAAAAAACGTTCGAGTGAATAACAACCATAAAGTCAATGCTGACTTGCAGCAATATTACACATTCAATAATAATCTGTTAAACGAGTCAGAAAAAAAAATTTACATACTAGTAGGAACTAACTTAAGACTGGAAAACCCTGTTTTGAACATAAAATTAAAAAAATTAAGTCAAAAAACAAACGTTCTTATAGCATATATTGGTCCTAAATATAATAATACTATAGGCATGCATCATATAGGAACCAATCTGGATAACTTAGGTTTGATTTTAAAGG
>TARA_R110000744_G_scaffold117735_1_pt1 | contig 15834 bp, 20 predicted proteins | sample TARA_R110000744 | Tara Oceans TARA_R110000744 (sample SAMEA4398083) | marine metagenome | biome: Polar Biome; feature: [DCM] deep chlorophyll maximum layer (ENVO:01000326); material: water (ENVO:00002006), including particulate matter (ENVO:01000060) such as... | depth 36 m | reverse complement strand
CTTCCGCGCTCGCACCCCTGACAGGAGTTATGTAGTGCCGTGATAGAGTCCATATCCGGAAAAATATCATCCAGCACCTCCTCCGTCACGTACCAATTACACTCCTTATTGGCCCAGTCTGGTGCGCCGTGCTCACGGCTATGATCATCATCCCGAGAGATTTTGAGATCACCGCTGCCCTGTGTCAAATTTACCCCCTTAACGTTAATATATGCCATTATAAAAGTTTATAGAATACCGCTTGACTTGTCAATCTCTATTTTCTATATTACTACACATGAAATACGAAGCACTTAGTCTAACTATAGACGACGCCCTCTACGAGAAACTGGTAGCAATCGGTGCTCCCGTTGATGTAGGGGTAAATCAGGTCATATCAGACATCCTGTGGAAGCACATCGTGCTCGACTTAACGGAACGCCTGTATGACCCACAGAAGGAGCTACTCGATGAGTAATGGAACTACAAATAAGGTGATTTTGATCGGCAATCTGGGCAAAGACCCCGAGATGCGGCAGGCTGGTGCGACCTCTGTAACGAACTTGACGCTGGCGACCACGGAATCGTGGAAAGATAAGACCAGTGGGGAGAAAACGGAGAAAACAGAGTGGCATCGGGTTAATTTCTGGGGCGGTCAGGCAGAGGCTTTGTCCACTTACGCGAAAAAGGGTGCCAAGCTCTACGTGGAAGGCCGCTTGGAGACGCGAACCTACGAAAAAGACGGCGAAACGAAGTATTCAACTGAGATACGGGGTAATTCCTTTGAATTCCTTGACTCAAAGAAAGGCGAAGTTGACGATGGGGGCTCCCAGAACTTTAAAGGACAATCCACACCACCCGACCCTCGATCCACAGGCGATGACGACCTCCCCTTCTGATCTATCGGGCCCCTCCAAGCAGTGTTATCGCTGCTTGGAGTTAAAGCCCATGTCGGAATACTACGCCCATAAGGGAAACGCGGATGGGCACCTACATAAGTGCAAGGAGTGCCAGTGCAGGGACGTCCGTATGGCTCAACATCGCAGGAGCATAAAGGAGAAGGAGCGTGCTGAAATTCTCGCGTAAAATTGAAGCCGCAGAGACGGGTGCGCCAATGGGGTATATATATAAGGTGCCCCATGAGTGCATCATCTACGAGGATGAGCAGCGGGACGACGAGACTGCCGAGGAGTTCATAGAACGGGCCACTGCCGCATGGCGTGAGGCTCGTCACGTGGCCCACAATGTAGAGCTGGAGGCTTTCGAAGAGTGGAAGACCATCCGAGCACTCGCCGGAGATACCTTCGCGGACGCCGCCGATCAGGGTGTGACCCGCGAATGGACGAAGCATAAGCTGGCTATGGGGCGTGCTCATAATTTTGCTGAAGCGGCACTCATAGCTGAGGCTAAGGATAATGATAACGTCTTCGACCAGTCTCCCTTATGGAAAACGTGAAGGGCTCGAAATATGGAGAGGAAACTGTGGGGAGCCGACAAGAGCCTTGAGTAAGACGAGGACGCTCGACGCCATACGGGAAGACGAGCTTGCGGCTGAGTATTTAGCGCGGTCACAGGCCCGAGATTCGCTGATGGGGTTCGTTAAATATACGAAGCCAGACTTTCAGGCCGCGACTCATCACACGTATCTATCGGATAAGCTTGAATCGGTCATCAGTGGGGAAACTCGTCGGCTTATCATCACGATGCCACCGCGCCATGGTAAGTCTGAGATGGCGTCACGCAAGCTTCCAGCCTACTTCTTGGGCCGCAGACCTAAAGATGAGATTATATGCGCTACCTACAATGCCGAGCTGGCGTCTGAGTTTGGCCGCGCGGTCCGAGACACTATCTCAGGACCACTTTTCAACAACGTTTTTCCAGAAGTTAGAATCAAACCGTCAGACCGTGCCGCAGATCGGTGGTCCGTAACGACCGGGGGTGGATACCGAGCTGCTGGCATAGGAGGGGGCCTCACTGGGAGGGGTGGCTCCCTCCTGCTGATTGATGATCCTATCAAATCGCGGGAAGATGCGGATTCGCGACTCAGCAGGGAGCGCGCATGGGACTGGTATCGTTCTGTGCTGTATACTCGACAGGCCCCGAATGCGGCGATCGTAGTTATACAGACTCGCTGGCACGATGACGATTTAACTGGACGACTATTGCGCGACATGGAGATGGGGGGAGAGCGATGGGAGACGGTCGACTTCCCTGCCATTGCAGAGGGGGACGATATTCTTGGGCGCGCACAGGGAGATGCCCTATGGCCGGAATGGTTCCCGTTAGAGACCTTAGAAAGAACACGCCGGACCATTGGTGCCCGAGAATGGTCGGCACTATACCAGCAGAAACCAGTTGGGGATCAAGGGGAGTATTTTGAACGTGAGTGGATTGAGGCCAATTACTTTGATGACCGTCAAGTGCTGGACGATTATAATCGCGGCAAGCATCCTATGCACATATACGGGGCCAGTGATTATGCGGTAACGGCAGACGGTGGGGACTTCACGGTCCATATTATAATCGGAGTAGACAACAATGACGAGATATACCTACTGGACTTATGGCGTGAGCAGACTAAGACGGATATCTGGATAGACGCCTTCATTGACTTAGTTGAGGAGTGGAAGCCCCTGCGGTGGGCGGAGGAATCTGGTCAGATCATAAAGAGCGTTGGGCCCTTTATTACTCAGCGCATGAGAGAGCGTCGATCGTATGTCTTTCGCGATGCTTTTGCGAGTTCGTCGGACAAATCCTCCCGCGCACGGTCGATACAGGCCCGCATGTCTATGGGGATGGTCAAGTTCCCACGGCACGCAAAGTGGATGCCAGATATGATGCATGAACTTACTCGCTTTCCGGCTGGGTCAAATGACGATATGGTGGACGTCCTTTCGCTGATCGGACGGATGTTGGATAAGTTGAGCCCAGCCAAAGCATTAGCGCACGTAAGAACCGAAGAATTAGAGCCGACAACCATGGGGGACATATGGAAAGATCATCGACGTGGGCGCAGGGGGAAGAAGAGCAGGGGCTCGATAGTGATATAACATTAGAACAGTTCGTCGGGGCGTTCAGTGATCCATACATAAACCCCGAGCTGTTTGAGTATGACCCAATAATAAAGACCGTAAGCCATCCCGACCTAACATTCATAGGGGCAACCAAGCCCATAAATATGGACGTGATCATATACAACTATACATGGGGTGGAAACTATCATTGCCAGTTTACGGTGAGTGGCTATGAGGGGAGGAATAACCCTCACACGAGTAACATGATTAGCTTAATGACGACTAAGGCGGATATGATGGCGAGATTCTTTAATAGCGCGGGGAGCGTCAACAGAGGGAAGGTGTCGTAAGATATTTGGGGAGTAGTTCAGTCGGTAGAACGCCTGACTGTTAATCAGGATGTCGGTGGTTCAAGTCCACCCTCCCCAGCCATTAGAAAATAACACGACATTTACAGCACGCCTTTTATTATAACCTATCTTAATTGTATCGTCCTCAATTATAAACGTTTATAGTAAAGGTGTTGAATGGCTTATCCGTCCGGAGAATTGGCCCGTGTAGAGTATTGGCGTCGGCAGATAGAACACGCCGAGCGGGTCATGGAACCCATATGGCAAGCCTCTCGAACCCTTGAGTTGATGTATGTCAACGAGGCGTCGTCCGATCGTGAGCAATTCTCTGAAGATGAATCTATGCACGGCGATGAGCATCTCGCACGCGTTAAGACTAATCTCATCTTTGGCTGGATCGACCAATCCATTGCTAATCTACTTGAACGTAACCCCAGCTTTCTAGTCACGCCCCGCACGCGCACATCTACTGGTGGGGCTGGAACCGTTAAGGCAATATCAGACTACTGGTATCGCGAGACGGAACAACTGGCTCAGGATGAGCGTATCCTATTAGACTCTTTTTTGGGCCCCTATGGAGTGAAGAAGCTTGGATGGACACTGGATGAAAAGTCAAGGCAGGAGGATGCCGTCAACCCCGAGGGTATAGCATATGAAGATCCATCTCAGGAACTACTTGCCATGCTGGAAGGTGAGTTTCCGAAGATTACCCGAGATCAGGATCACCCTACCTACATTGAGGGATTCACGGAATTTCTGCAAAATCCAGAGGTTGATCTGGAGCCAGAGATTGAAGAACTTATAAAAGACAATATTCGGACTCGTGGAAAATTTGACGAAGAATTAGACCCAGACTCCAACAGTAGTGTCCAGTGGGAGGCCCCTTATGGCTTGCGCTGGAACCCCAGAGACTTCCTCGTTGACCCCCTCGCTCAAGATGGTCTACGTGACGCACGATGGATCGCGTTTAGATTTAAGCGGCCCGTGGGAGAAATTCAATCCAACCGTAACTATAAAAATACAGAAACTCTTGAGTCTACGGTTCGAATGGATGACGCCCTCGACAAGCGAGACGGGGTTGAGGATGACTTTGGATTAGTGGAGGGCTGGGAGATTTGGGCGCGTAACTTTCACTATACTACGAGTCAGCGTAAAAACATGTTAATCACCATGGCAACTGGCCACGACAAGTTTTTACAGCACGAGAATGAATGGCCACTGCCCGATATAGACGATTATCCGGCTGAAATCTTGAGTATGAACCACACGATGGACTCATGGTTCTCTAAGCCTGCCCTGCTCATGGCTGGTGCGGATAGCGTGCAGGGACTCGCTAATGAGATTCTGGACTCCTACCTCCATGTGATACGCAAGAATAAGAATATATTACTGTATGACCCAGACCACGTAGACGACGAGGAAATTGACAGCATCCTGTCGACTCCCGATATGAGCGCAATACCGATTAGAGGATTGGCAGAGCATGGCCAGAACCTAATGCGCCCCCTTGAGTTTGGGAATATAAACAGCGACAGCGGTCAATTGCTCCAGATCATACGTGGCCTATTTGACGACAGTGCTGGTGCGCCACAGCCTATGCAGCGTGGCATTGAGACGGCTACGGAGGCCAGCATCACAGAACGCCGGACTACGGCGCGTGAGGCGCGACGAGGGAACCTGCTGAGTAAGATGCAGATCAATACGTCCCGTAAGTTTTGGCAGATGACTGTGTTCTTCCGTCCTGAACGTGCCTTCTTGATTGATCCACAGGCAGAGTTGTGGATGAATGTAGATGAAGCTACGGCACGTGGAGAATACCGATTCACGATGGATGTGGCATCTCAGGCGAATGCGGTGAGTTTGGAACGCAAGAACTGGCTCGACCTCCTCAACCTCTTTTCCGGCTTGACTGGACTGTGGAAGGAAGAGTATGGCGCGGCTCCTAATTTGCCAGCCATTGCCGCGAAGCTATTGAGTCGTGGTTACAATATTCCAAATCCGGAGGACTTGATCCCCGGAGCCAGCTCGGCGGGTAGTAGTAATGTTATAGATGAATTACTGGAGGGCAATAACCGTGGTTTGAGTGGTCCTCCGGGGGCATCGGGACCGCCCGGAGCACCGGCAACGCCAGAGGATCAATTTACTCAGGCCGGTGGACGAGCCCTACCTGATCCCAATAACCCCAACCCAGCCGAGGTTGAGCAGACTGTCGAAGGGCAAGCCGCACTACCTCGTCAATTCAATAGGCCCCCAGCCGACCAAGGCGGACAGGCCGGAGGCGCGAATCAGTAATGGCAAGCAAGGAAGAGATACGCAGGCGAAATGACGACGCATTTGACGAGCTTGATGATATAGACTTCGAAGAGGATGAAGTGGATGAGTTCGATGAGGGGATGCGTAAATCTCCAGAGGGCGAGAATCCATTAGACAGTGAAGACTTTCAGCGAGTCATGGCTGATACGATCGTCAAGTCCCTGAAGTCGAAGCGCACTGGTGCCGACTCAACGGCTAAGGCTCGCCCCGACACCTCCATACGCAAAGGGAAGGTTCTCAAGCTCAAGGATAAGTCTGCTACTTCTAGCGAGGATGGCAGTATGAGCAAGGAGGAGCAGGCAATACGCAATCGGGCGAGTCAGCTACGTAGCGAATTAATGCAACTCAAGGGAGCCTCTTTTTCAGGGGCAAGGACTAAAGTGAAAGAGCTAAAGGCTGAGTTAAAGTTTCTCAGCGGTGAGCTCAAGAAATTAAAAGGTGCTAAGTAATGCCACAGGAAAAAATAGGCAGTCGAGGCGGATTAGGGTTTACGAAAGGAGACAAGGAGAGTGGCGATGGAAAGAACGCTCTTAATGACTTCTTCAGCAAGCTTGAAAAGCTGGTTACCACGGTACGTGGAGGCAGGAAGCTTGAAACACCAAAACATCGCAATGCCACACCAAGAAATAGGCATCGCCCTAGGCGATACTTAGATGATGAAGTAGCTCGTGCATCAGTGGAGGCTTTCGATCGGCGCGATGAGAAACCCGAGCCGAAGGATTCTCGTTCTATGGAAGAGCGTATGCAGGACTTCATGGACGAGCAAAACGCACGCCTTGAAGCGATGGAGTTACGTTCGGCACCGGCAGGCCCAGCGCGGCCCGTCCAGCCAGCAGCTCAAGACGTCCAACCGAGGGCTGTATTGCCTATGCCGGAAGATCCGATCGACTTCTCTCCTGAAGCTGTAGATGGTCCCCCATTAGACCTTGAGGGGATGGCACCACTTCCGAGAGATACAGCACCTCCACTGCCTCCGAATATTCCCGCACCAGAGGGTCCGGTAGAGGATGCGCTGAAGGGGCAGAATATGCCAAAATTGAACCTACCTCCAGTGGGTCCCGGCGCGGCGGCTGGATTCAATGATAAGGCTGTGGCATTGGGTCTTACGTCTGCGCCACAGGGTCCAGATATGGGCGCGACGGGCGGAGCCCTCGGTGGCTCTGAGTTTGATGCACAGACAGAAGTAGACAAGAAGATTGCAGACATGAAGGCAAAGGAGGGTCTTACGGGCGATAATAGTGAGATGATGGAAGTATCTCAAGCTATTCGTGACCTGCAATCTAATGCCCAAGGACCTAATGCTGATCGGGCATACCAGACACTAAATAGAATATTTGTAAATTTGGGAGTCTCAGGCTTGAATGCTGGGCAGAAAATACCCGAATTGATGGCGAGTATGGCAGGCCGGAGCCTTGGAGCTGGCAGTCAACGGAGATTCGACCAGCGGTTGCAGCGCATCAACGTAGATAAGACACAACGCGAGCTTGGCCCTAATGGTCAGAGACTCATAGGGCAGGGACCGAAGGGAATTACCGCAGGAAATGCCGGAGTTGCCAACCAATTTAATCTCCCCGGAGGCTTATTTAATCCGATGACGTCAATTGCCGGCGGAGGTAGCGCACGTCGTCGGGCGGCTAAAAGATGATGCTCGGAAGTCCCGGCCCCGGAATGATGGATATGTTCATGGGGGATGACGGGGCCCAACTCGAGATCGTATCTCGCAAGTTGTCTGGCATGGAGCCGGATGACGAGGAGTTTGAGGAGATGGTGAAGAAACGCCGTGAACTCCAACGTAAGGTGAAGATCAAAGAGCTTGAGATGCAGTTGAAGATGGCGGAGAAGGGAGGGAGTGATGGGGATGATGACGAGGATGGAGATTTCACGGGCAGTGGGGTCACTTTCTCTGGTTCACTATAAACGTTTATAATTAGAAAATATCACGGCTTTATTGGCACGTGGTATTATATGGTCTATCTTAGTAACATGCCACGATATGATTATACCTGTAAAGCCTGTCTCGAGACTACGGTTCGACACGTTTCTTTCGAGCAGAGAGAGTCCGCCCAGTCCTGCGAATGCGGTAGTGAAGCCGCCTACCAGTTCCCGCTTGGGGCGATCAAGGGATTCATGCCATTTGAGGAGTATTACGACGAAGCACTCGACTGTGACATTAAAGGACGATCCCATCGTCAGTCCGTGATGCGGGCTCTGAATGTAGTGGAGGCTGGGGATAAAGTAGGAGGTGCTCGCAATTTTGATAAGAACGCACCGGACCACATTAAGCCTCGCCCTCCACGAGGGATTGACTTTGCACCAAGAATAGACAAGGACCCCTTCACGGGTCTGGAGGCTGTATAACTAACCGGGGAAATATTTACAATGGCTGATGAAATAGACTTGGCACAACTGGCTGATTCCGAGGAGGCCGCACGCGATGCGGCTAACGCACTGGCACTGGATACGGAAGACCCCATGGATGTTATCCGTGAGATCGACGCCCAGAACCTACAATCGGAACTCAATACCTTGGCCGACTCACTGGATTTGGACGATCCAGATTATGAAGATGTGATTCCAAAAACGCCCCAAACTGCGCCCCCTGTGGATACGCAAGGGAGACGTCCCGGAATTGATCAAGTCCTCAAAGATGTAACAGACAATCTCAGTCCAGAGCACGCTGAGGTCATTCGTAACATGCAAGCTATGGGAACCCGTAGGGCGCAAGAAACGGCTGACCTTCAAAATGAACTGAAGGGTGTCTTGTTAGATGTTCGCGAGCTACAGCAACAGGCTATGCAAGGACCGGTAGACCAGACGCCCCAAGAGCGCGAATTAAGTATAATTGAACAGCTCAAGCCGGAGCAGTTGGCAATCTTAGATGCATATGCACAAGAGCGCGGACTAGTTTCCCGACATGAACTTTCAATGGAAGAGCAGGCCAGAGAATCTGCGAATGCGCTGAAAGGCTCAATCGAGTCTGGCATCACGGAGCACGGAGAACGATTTGGCTCTATTGATGAATCAGGGCAGTTTCAGTATGGTGAGGATGTTAAGAATACAGTTCAAGACGTATGGAGTCGAGTGGGGTATGATGAGACTGGCAGCCCACTAGGCGAAGGATTTACGGCTGAAGACCTGTATAAGATTGCAGACTACGATCGACTGCGATCCATTTCTAACTCGCCAGCCCCTGCGCCTGAGCACGGAGCTGACAGACAAGCAGGACGAAGAGCTATGGCCCGTAAAGCCGCAGGCTCCGTAGTCCGGAATAGTGGATCAGCACACGGCAATGCTTCCATATACGACAAGACGACTGACAGTTTTGAGTCCGTCATACAGAAGGCGGCGGCTCTGGCGGCTCGGGAAATATTCCCGACACGTTAAAACTTTTATAGGAGCGATTTAAAATGGCCGGAGAAACAGTTCTCAGCCAGACTTATGCACCTCTCTTGACCACGACGCTGAAGCGCGTATTGGACTCAGGAGCCTTGCATGATCAGGTCTTTGACAATGATGTATTTTTGCAGTGGATGCGTGCTGGTAATCGCATCAAAATGGTAGATGGCGGCGAACGTATGCGGATCGGACTGATGTTCGGTAAGAATACGACTGCTGGCTGGTATAGCGACTACGAATCATTGGACACTACGGCACAGGCCGGAATGACCAGTGCTTTCTTCAACAACAAGCAGGCTTCAGCTTCGATTAGTGTCTCCGGCTTAGAGTTGCGTAGTAATAAGGGCGCGGCCCAGATCACGTCCTTGCAGCAGGAAAAGATTACGCAGGCCGCGAGTTCGCTGGTCGACGTAATTGCTACGGGTTCGTTCTCGGACGGCTCGGGCAGTTCTAATAAGCAGTTGACGGGCCTTGAGGCTATGATTGAAAACACGCCCGGAACGGTGGCTTACGCTGACGTCCCTGTGGCCAATACGCAGTGGCAGAATCAGTCGTCTACGTCCGTAGGTGCCGCCGCTGTTAATCTTTTACCCTCGCTTCGCACTGTTTATAACAACTGCAAGCAGGGCAAGGGTGGAGCATCCAGTGCTCCTGACTTCATTATTACCACGCAGGCTGTCCATGAAGCATTAGAATCCTTGCTGTTCCCGCAGGTTCGTTATGAGCAGAACCCAAGCGGTGGCGCGGATGCCGGTATTTCTAAGCTGATGTTTAAAACTTCTGAGGTAGTCTGGGACGATTACTGCACGAGCGGTAACATGTATGTCCTGAATAGTGACCACATTGGTATGTTCATTCATCCTGATGCCAACTTCAGCATGTCTGATGGCGGCTTCCAGAAGCCTATCAATCAAGATGCGTTGATCGCTCAAATCTTCTTTCAGGGTAACATGTTTACCAACAACCGGCGCAAGCTGGGCAAACTGTCTGGCATAACTTAGCAGATAGGTCAAGGGAGATTTAAGATGGCAGTAGGAGATTTTACAATCGACGCGACCTCCAAGCGGAGCGCGGGCAACATGAACATCATTAGTGGCACGGTAGAGATCGACACGAATGCAACGACCTCAGCTATACTACCAAATAGCTATATCGTCGCTTTTACAATCGATCGAAACCTGACGGATGATGACGTTACGGCCTATAGAGCCCACATCAACAGCTCAGACTTTGCTGCTACGGTCGCCAATGGTTCGGTTCACATCGCAGGGACAGCAGGAGCACCTGATGTTCATGCTTGGACCGCAACATACATTTAGGAGTATAAAAAATGCAGATCACACAAGTCCATCGTAGTGAACAGGAGAAAGTGTTCATTACGGTGGAGAATAACGACACAGTGGCATTGACGGCTGGGCTTGTCTGTAAGTTTTCACCGACGACAGTTAATGCCAGTCAGGGTCGCCTCGTCGAGTTAATTGAAAACACGTTTGCAGTTACGACCGGAGTCGTTGGTCAAGTTGCTGGCGTAGTTGAGGTCGATATTCCAATCGGAGGCGTTGGCCGCCTTCAGGTATATGGCCCAGCAGACGTCACATTCGGAGCGAATTGTGCCGTTGGAATAGCGGCGATCGCTGGACATGCCACTGATGGTAAAGCCACGGCAGGTAGCACGGTAGCAGGGGCTTACTCTCCGACTGCACAGTTAGCAGTCCTTGGAGTAACCCTTGAGGTTGTGGCTGTATCCTCATCCACTACGGGCTCTGTGTTTCTTAGCCTGATGTAATGTATGATTATTAGGGTTGGAGTTAAGCCTCCAGCCCTAATAATGTTTACACGAACTGGGAGTAGTAATTGAAAGACGAAGATAAAGTGGGAGTATACCGATGCTACAGGTGTTCGAAGGGACTGCATACTAGTTTAAATCCTATGCGTTCCTGCCCTTCTTGCGATTGTATGAGGTGGTATCAGTCGGGGGCCCTTAAGTGGTATGAAACGGTGTCACTTTACAGACAAACAGGGAGATGGTTTGTAAACCCATATTCGCCTTTCGGTAAGCTCATTATAAGAATTGGGTCTCTATTTAAACAATAAGAAGATCCCTTAATTCAATTTCATTACTGTGAGAGTGGATTAGAGTTTTCTTGTAGGAATCATTAACGTCGATCTTTTAATGAAAAGGTGGGTATAGCCCTTATGAATTACCGTGGAGAATCGTTTTCTGGTCACAATAAGCCTAAGCGCACTCCTTCTCATCCTAAGAAGAGCCACGCCGTTTTGGCTAAGGTGGGAGATAATGTTAAGTTGATACGTTTTGGTCAGCAGGGAGTAAGTGGCGCAGGGTCTAATCCTACTTCTGATAAAGATAAGGCGCGGAGAAAATCATTCAAGGCTCGCCATGCTAAGAATATTGATAAGGGAAAAATGAGTGCCGCCTATTGGTCTAATAAGGTCAAGTGGTAGCGTAAGGATTTGATTCCCACTGCACAGGGACGCGAAGGAAATAACGACCTACGGGGCCTTGCATCCCGCAGGCATACGATTGAGTTTCAGTAATGCCTAAAGTAAATGGTAAGACCTATGGCTATGATAGCAAGGGCAAATCTCAGGCTAAGGCCGCTTCGAAGCGCACCGGAAAGCCGATGACTACTACGCGGAAGAAGAGTGGCACATCCACAGCAAAGAAGAATAGAAAATATAAATAAACACTCATAACTGGGAGGATATGTGAACATAAGTAAAGCAAAAGTATTAGTGGGAACGCCCAACGGGTTCCAAACTCTTGAAGTCCCGGAGAGAGGGGGGATTTGTCCTCCCGGTTGCCCCCCTCTCTTACATACTAAGGAATTAAAATGGCCGAAGTAGGATTTGGAAGTATAGGAACATCATCAACTGTCACCGCAGATGGAGTAATTGGCACATCGGGAATTAATACAGTTGTCTGGTCACTGATCGTTAAAGGTGGAAGTGCTACCACTCGGTGCGTCTTGGAAGAGGGTGCTGGCTCTGGGGCTACAATGGCGGACATCATTGCTCCTATTAATGATACAGTTACGGTAAGTTTTCCTCATGGACTGTACTGCTCTGATGGTGCGTATGTAGATATTACTACCACTGCTGGATCGGTTACTGTTGTTTACTCGCAGGCATAAATATAAACGTTTATAATATCGGGAGATATGAATGATTGATTTGGATGTTCCAACTCGCGTAAATGAATCAAATTTGGGGGAGGTCCCCATGACTGATTCAGAGCGCGGGCAGATCGTATTCCGTAAGTATGAGTCGACCAATAAGATGGTTACTGACACTATCCATATGGCCGACTGGCATATTCAAGTCACGGCAGATGATCGCCTTGGGCTGACGGAGGACGATGGGGTTATTATCGACTTCATAGGAAAGCCATTGGGATTAGTCGCTATGACTAACCGTGGCGAGATACTAACTGAGGAAGAGGCGGAACTGAGAGAAGAGGCCACTGGTCAGAATCTCCACAGATATAAGCAGTTTGGCTTTCGTATTCACAAACTAACCAAAACCGATGGTCCTGCGGGGCGTCGTCAACTTCAGCTTAGTCAAGATCAAAAGCGTGCGGATAGCGAATCCAATTTGGTTGATTCCATTAGCTCTGCGTTCTCAGAGGCGATGGGTAATCTCAATGCAAGGGGGGACCTAAATCCAGACACCGCAGATATTATTGATGAAGTTAAGCGGGCATCACCCACCAAGGGGCGTAAAGCTAAGGCAGGCTAATGGGCACATATAGGGGGATGATTAACGAGATACTTGATCTCGGTAGTCATGATTCTGGCGATGAATTTGAGGGTATGGTCAAGGCGGCTATCAATCGCACCTACCGTCAGGTTCTTCAGGCTTCAAATCAGGAGACACTTCAGCGCGAATTCTCCCTAACTACGGCGAGCGGGACGTCCCAATATGGGATGCCCCTCTACGTCAAGCGGGTATTGAATATAGAGGATGCTACTGAGCGTAGGCGGATTTACGACATTAGCGCACAGCAGTTCGATGCTACTTATCCGGGCCATAGCGACACCGGCGCACCTAGACGAGCCTACATGCTTGGGAAATATGGGTGTGAGGCCCAGCCAACGTCTGCGTCCGTTATAACTGTTGTATCTGACAGCACATCTGACACTACTACCTCCTACGTTACGATAACGGGATTCGTGTCGGGCGAGCTACAGCAAGAGACCTTGACATTGAATGGCACTTCATCCGTAGCTGGATCTAAATCCTTTACGGCCATTGAGCGCATTGTCAAGCACGCCGATACGGGCATTACTATCGTGGGGACGATTACGGTTACTTCCAATTCTGCGGCAGTGACCGTAGCTGTTATACCCCCACAGTATGAGAGTCCAACCCACCTCTGGTTTGAATTTCATCCGATCCCCACTGCGGCTCAGACTTATGTGGTTCGTTCTGATATGCGTAAGCCCGATCTAATTGACGACTCGGACTGGCCTGAAATAGACGAAGATTTTCATTCTATGATCGTATGGGGTGCCGGTGCACAGTGCTTGCCAAATGCAGGTAAGGGCGCACAGGCAGATAGGCTCCATCGTGACTATATGAAGGCACTGGATGAGATTGGCGGCACGCAGGATAGCCATCCCAATAGGATTCGAACGTTTTCTAATGTTCACGGAATGCAGGCATTCCCCCGCAGGCCCCTTATATCTGGCGTTGACTACTAATGGCGATCACCACTGAGCCCGTAACTCCCGGAGTAATCACTAGTCCTGTGTTCCGCGTAAGGGGACAGCACTCTCAGTGGACGTATCCTCATGAGCGCGCGACTCCAGAGTCCTGCAAGATCCTCAATAATATAAATATATCAGAAGGTCAGACAGCAGAGGTTCGCAATGGCTACTCAAAATATCACGCCGATTCAACGTCAGAGTCGTGTGTAGGTCTGAATCAGACTGAATACAGCACGGGGACCTATGTCTTAGAGTGCACACCTACTAAAATATATTCTAATAATGGGACTACGCGAACAAACCTAACGGGATCATTAACCCTGTCGGGGGGAGTAGATGACTATCATCGCTTCGCGCATACAAAAGATCAGATTATAGGGACCAATGGCGTTAACGCCATATACACTAAGGACAATAACTTCACGAGTCCCAACGCTGCGGCAGTAATAAGCTATCACGCAGATGGTATAACCCTACAGGGGGCCAAGGACCTTGTAGTCCACAAGGGGATGCTGGTCGCTATTCAAACAAAGGAGGCTGGCGTATGGCAGAGGACGAGACTGCGCTGGTGCGATGTCGATACCAATGACTACAGTCTTGACATTAGTAAGTGGCCAGATCGAAACCGATTTGAGGTATATCAAGGTGGGGCAGAGCTTATTGGTGCAGTGGATAACTTTAGCAGTCTATTGTTATTCAAAAAAGATGGCGTCTATCCCGGCTCCATTGATTCAGAAGTTGGATTTTTGGAATTCAATCTGGACGAACAGCGGATACAGCGCGGGTTTAGCCCACTGGCTAGAAACAGCATTATAGCGCGTCCTGAGTTTGTGTTCTGTATAGCTAAGGAGGGTGCTGTTGTAATGCGCCCAGACCTAAGCTTTGAGATTGTATCACAAGACGTTCAGGATGTGTTTCGATCGCTTGACCAGTCCCGTATGCAGTATGCCGTGTCATGGATACGAGAGAAGGATCATCAGGTTAGGACGCTGTTGTCTAATTCGGGCAGTGGTCACGATAGGGTGTTCGTCTGGGATTGGATAACGGGGGATGCATGGTTCGATCGCCCCATAGATAACATTGGATTTGCAGCGGCGGCAGACATATCAAGCGTTGAGGTGGAATTGTTTGGCGCAATAGAGGGAACTCTATATAAGGGCAATGACCCGACGACCACTAAAGATGACGATTCAGACTTTACGTGGGAGATCAAGATGCAGGAAAATGATCTTGGAACTCCGGGCAAGTCTAAAAATATTATACGATTTTGGACCATATATGAATACAAGAATGGAAATACATCTGCGGCGTTGACAATCTTCCGCGATAGGGCATCCGAAAGAAGTGTGACTGATACCGTCAGCTTCGCATCGGGGACGGGAATATGGAACGATGGCACTACCAAATGGAATGATGGGTCTAGCTGGCTCGGCGGAAGCTCACAGGACGACGTGTTATTTGTCAATCGCCTTGCAAACTCAATAGCTCCACGATGGACGGGAACGTCGCCCGCTAAGATCATAGGGTATCAGGTAGAATTTGAGCAACTGGAATGATTATAAACGTTTATAAAAGGATACCATAATGGCTACAGTAGCAAGGCCGTCCACCAACCTGCCAGATCCCGGAAGTGATCTTGAGGCCGAACCGATCAGGGATTATATCAACAACATCCTGACGATGCTGGAGGGCAATAACATTGATGACGCCAACGTAGACTTTACATCATCTGATGGTATCATGGCTATGCGTAAGGCGCAGACTATCACGGGCGCGAAGACGCACACCGCGAGTATCATCCTGTCTGGTGCTGGACTAATAGACTTAAATGGCGTTGCTAACTCGCTAATCTTGGACACGGACGCAGATACGCACATCTCTGCGCCTACAGATGACCAGATCGACATAGCTATTGGCGGGTCAGACCGGATCGTTCTCGCGACAGCGGGGTCTACATTTTCACATCCCGTAACAGTGGGTGTAAACGACACGGGCCACGATGTGAAGTTCTTTGGTGCTACAGCAGGAAAAAGCTGGCTCTGGGATGAGAGTGCT